>Ga0325411_1001392_pt1 | contig 26929 bp, 18 predicted proteins | sample PopdelMetagenome_13_FD_206181 | JGI IMG/M metagenome (GOLD analysis project Ga0325411, IMG submission 206181) | Populus deltoides microbial communities from Bellville, Georgia, United States - Xylem-PdIQD-R4 | ecosystem: Host-associated > Plants > Phyllosphere > Stem > Wood/Secondary xylem...
GAGCGGCCGTTCGTGCCCGAATCTAACAACTAGGATTCTAACTGTTCGGACCTAGCCCTTCGAATTTTTCTGAAGTAATTTTTATGCCCCATCAAAATATATATATTAAAAAAATCTCAACACCAGGATCCCTACTCCTTAAGGTAACCTGGCTATTATCGAAGAACAATGCTATATTACACAAAAATATACAGTGAAAAAATCACAACAGAGACCAAAAACATATATTTGTAATTTAGTTCATTTTTTGGGTCAACAGTGGATGTTTCTTTCCATGTATAATTTACTAAAACAATCAATTTAATTCGAAAAGTGGTAATATTATAGCCTGAACAAAAATTTTATGCGAACAGTTTCTCCAAGTTCCAATTATTATTATTATTATTATTTGCTAGAAAAAGGGGCTAAAAGCCCAAAAAACAAAGGACTCCAGAAAAACATGACAGGAAAAAGCCACCCACCCTTGTAATGTCTTGACACAAAAAGGATCATAAATTCTTCATGGAGAGGAATCAAAACAGTGAACACCAATGGGTGAGCAAAGACCAATTCCATTGCCACGACGTGGAAACAAAAGAATTAACCGTGGCAAAATATTGCCATCCCATATCTAGCTTTGAGCACATATGCCCATAAACTATCCTAGTGCATCTTCATGATCAAAACCAGAAGATTTATTAGAAAACAGAGAATTTGTGTTTCTTTTGGGACCCACACTACTATATGCCATGCCATCACAAAACAGAATTTGACAAATATCCAAAACGACAATTGATTGTTAGATTTTAAATGGTTGAAACATTTATTTGAAAATAAAAATAAAAATAATCAACGTCCAAACACTCAATTGTAAGGCACTAAGATGCCTAGCATCCCCTCTTCTAAGTCGTACCAAACCACATCTTAGATGAGATCACTGATTAATTATACAGCCAGGTATAAGAAAAGAAAAAGGTTACAGGTCCTGTCCAGCATCATGCAAACAAAACTTGGTCACGCCAGGGGCATTGCCGGACAGGGTCAAATTTCATCGTGCATGTCCTGGACTGCCAAGCAAAGCAAAGCACTCAACAAGACAACGGGCGGAGAAAGGATGATCAAGGAACCCGGAGGGCGTGGATGATATTAAACTGATTGTCGTGTCGTCATGGAAATTTAAGTATCCAGCTCAGAGAGATAGTGAAAGAGGCTATGCACAGTATTTGAAAAGCCAATGTTCAGTGACAAGGGCAACGAATCCCAAATCAACAGCAGAGGTAAACCAAGACAATAACCGGGGACTGCTAATACGCATGAATATTGAATGCATCACATGTATAAATGTCCAAGCAGCAAAACTAACCATTACTTGCATTCCAAGTAGCATAAAACAGCAGCATAAATTGCAAACAATTATCAAGAACGTGGAGCTGCCAGCTGCTGCTTCTTTATCCTCTCATGATGTTTTACACCACTGTATAAACAACAACCAAAAAGTTACATGAGTGTGAGTACTTCCTAAGGCTCAAATTTATCTTAGACATCTTAAAATTCTGCTTAGCTCAGTGCCAATCCAACATCTTCACAAAAAAGAAAAATGATAAGCATACAAACATCTCACACAACATCTATGACAATTGAAAGCAACACAAAGTGATTACTTCTGATGTGGACACTTTGACCACTGATTGGGCTACAATTTCAGACAGGTGAAAGTGTCGCAGACACCAAAATCCAAATCCTAAGAAACCTATTTAACATCCACTCAAATGGTTAAGAACACAAAACATCTACACAGTATCTATATGCACACAAACCAGTATCAGAATTTTTTTTTTCTGAAAAAGAAAAGGACTTGAGATTACAAACCTAGCAGCATACAATATTCAGTCAAATTAGCAAAGCACGAGTAATAAACCTGATATCATGAGGAGTGATAAATATCCACTGGGAACCTTGGGCCAATGCAAACTTCACCAAGGTATCTAAGCTAATTTTCCTACTAACAGCATCCTGGAGATCAATGCAGAATAAGAATATGCATCAGAAACTGATTCTCTTACAATTCAGAGTGGAACTTAGGAGCTGCATCCTCCAGATAATAAGGTATGATTAAGTGAACAATTTTACATGCAAATAAAATGGAATATAAATGTCATGGAAATTTACCATAAATACATCAAACTCGTCCATTGCTCGGAATGAGGCTTCTGTCATCTGATGAAGAGCTAATGCAAAGCATAACGTTGAGAAAGAGCGTTCACCGCCTAATTAAAAGAAAATTACAAAAATCATTTAGTTAGCAACTCCTAGAGGAAATCTTGAGTTGCAAACAGAATCTGGTTAAAAATTCTAAAGAAAGTATTACACATCCATAAATATAATGGAAATGACAGAATTAAAGACTTGATAAAAACCCAGTGCAATTTTTCTTGCAAACCCTTGATGAAAACCAGTATCTGTAACTAAAAAAGCCTTGCATCACATATTATGACATATGATTAGCATACAAACACAGACAAGAGAGTTCACAAGTACAGGAGAGAAAACCTGAAAGCCCTCTAGTGTCACGAACAGAGCTGCAGGATGCATCTTGGGGCATTTTTACCTGACAGCGTAAATATAGCAAGTTAAAAAGAAAAGACCAGCATAAATAGCACCAAGGTGTGAAAAAAAGAAAAAGAAAAGGCGTGGGCATAGAACTAAAAGATGCAGATTACACAAGGATTCCAAAACAAGTTACGTACCTCTACTTTGAGGGTCTTCTCTTCGTAACTAATTTTAATGCTCCCACTAATCCCTTTCTCTCCTAAGTGACCATTGAAACTAATAGATGAAGGAAAAAGGAAAAAGGAAAAGTCACCAAGAAGTCCAAATATATAATAGATCATTTGAAATGGCAGAAAGATAATTGACCAGTCTGACAAAAAAAGTAACAAATAAAACAATTCATACTTCCAAGTCAATTGGCGCTTCAAATCACTTGCATTCCTTTGAAATTTGCTCCATCGCAAATTCAGGGCTTCCTCACAAGTCTGGGATTCACAAAATTAAAAAGATGAGAAAAAATGGATACGAAAATAAAATCCTCCATCAGAAACACTGAGCAAACAATGCAGAAAACAGGGACACTAATCTGAAAGGTGGTGGAAAGCAATGATAAGAAAAACAAGAAAGATGAACAAAAACAAGAAAAAAAAAAAACATAACAAAAAAACATAACAAGCACTCAAATCTATACAAGATTTGAAAAATAATAGTTACAAAATTAAGAAATTATCATGAGGAAACCTAACTCTCTAAGTCAAATGAATAAAAAGAGAAAAACCAAAGAAAGAGACTAAATGGGGTGTCAAACTATTTGTTTCATGTGAAAGAACTAAAACCAACACTAATCTTTGTTTTGAATAGCTTTATGCGCTCGCAAGAAGGTTTTCCATTTTGTAACCTGTCCCAATACAGGAATCGGGTATTATTACTTGTTTATTTCTTGGAAACTATTCCCTTCTCTTCTCCCATTTTTTCCCTTTCTTTCAGATCCTTTTCCTTTCTTCTATCTTCTTGACCCTCTTTTACTTTCACCTTGAACATAGAAGAAATCAATTATAGCATCCACTCTTTCGAATACAGCATTGCACATCACCACCTCACCTTTAAGGCAAGTGTGAAACCCAGCTGTAGGGGTGGAAATGATCACAAACAACAACCAAATGAAAACAAGGATGAAAATTCAAGAGAATTGATTCTCCAAAAAATCCAATTTATGGAATCAATCAACATTCATAGCATGTCAGGAACTAGGATTAGACTTAATGTGCTAAATAAATGAAAAATAGATAAATGTAGAATTTACCTTCAACTTTTCACGAAAAGCTCTGTATGTTTGCCGTTTACGCAAAATTTTACGCTCTTTTTTCTGATAAAACATCCTCAGGTCATCAATAGAGTCAGAATGCCTGTTACAATTAAAAAAAAAAAAACTTATTATTTGGAACTGTCATGTTACTAGTGTTCTCCAGGTGCAAGATACAAGTCATGACTATACTGCTGGCACTCATTCTGAAGTCTCTGGTTCAGTTTATTTAAATGCACGCTGAGCTGCTCTGGGGTGCTGCCATCACAACCTCCTAAAGCTTCAATCTCACTCTCGGGACATATAATTGAAGCCTTTCTGCAGCTCTCCTACAGTTTCACAAAACATAAAATTAGCTCCGAGGTGGCGCCACAACAAACTCAATGCTTAAATGCTTGAACAGTCTCTGCTACAAAAAGGATAAGAGAAGCACAACCAACATGTATACACAGGACAGCAACCACAAGCCATTTTCACCACCATTTTCTGGTATTTAACCACCTCAAATATCTACAATCATCACATTTATACTTATTGAGATACAAAAAATACAACAGCAAAACCAGGCCAGTTCCCTCTCCCCACCTACACCGAACACCACCACACATCCCAAAATGCAAAACCCAGCTCCACCTTCTTGGTCACCATGTCAGTAAACTAATCAACAAAAGATATCATAAATTGCAAAACCCAGCTTCACGACCTCAACACCACCAAAACATCACCTGCCGCCCCCCATGCCACAAAAACCTAGACCACCCACCACCACAATACCTAGTTTATTTTCTTGAAACCAAAGTTATGGTAGCAATTTCATTGACAAGGAAAGAGTGTTCACATAGAAGAGAAGTTACAGGAAAGACTAGAGTGAGATAAGAGTGGATATCAGTTGTATTTGGAAACACTGTCCAGGAGAGTTTATGAGGGTGGTTTTCAGGGGGGAAGAAACCCACCACCATTTTAGTTCCATCCTTTTGATAAACATCCCCACCCCCAGGGGCTGATCAAAAGTGTATTGTAAACCCATTCCCATTATTCTGTCTCAATTTGCGTTCCTCTCAATTTTTTTAATCAAACAGGATCGTGTCCTGGTTGCCCCAGATTTGCAAACAGAACCTGAAGCTTTGTAACAGTGGTTTGGTGGCTCATCTTGTAAAACAAATATTTTATTCATCTTTTCCTTTCTTTTTCCATCTTTTCAGAGATTATCTTGGAATTCTTAGAAGATGGATTGCAGCCATTAATACAAAAGGACAAATTTTCAAATTATTTGACTTTAGTTGCAAGATAAATATGGATGCTTCGCCACCTGAAACCCTGCGACTTTGCTTGTTTGGAGGGAAAAGTAGGAAGGACACATGAGAGGAGAAAGTTAAATTGTTTCAATAGCCAGATACAGACCCGTAAAAGGAAGGGACGGATCCTTCCCATCCTTAATGAACTGTAATTTGCAAAACATCCAATTTGACTTCCATCCTTTCCTTTCCTACTTATCAAACTAGTTAGGATGAGTTAATATCCATTCTCTGCCCTCATCCTTCCGTTTTATCCTTTTCATCCACCAACCAAACAGAGTACACTTTTAACCAGGTTACAATAACATAAGACACGACAACTTAAGTTAAGCTTTGAAGAAGCAGGAAGGCAGATGAGATAGGCAACAACTGTTTATTGTTTGAAAAGGGTATGTATGGCATTACATAATTCACCAATAACGAAATTTACTTTGGAATAGCACAGTTAGGTTGGATTAATCTTAAAAAGGATAGTCATCAACTAATTCAAGGAGCAAATGGGTCCGCAATAAATAGGCTTAGTCCTTGAGTTTATATTTAGCAATTGTTATGCCCTGGTTTCAGCAATGATCTCTTATATATACCATATTTCTGAAAGCTACCATGTGCCTTAAGCAATCAGACTAAGTGATGATCTCTGCATATACCATATTTCTGAAAGAAATGATTTGAAAATACACACCTCCAAAGAAAATTACATGAATAAGCACAAATATAGAGGCATGAAATGCACCTTACGATTCTCTTCAAGCTCCCGATATTGTGCCTCCGCCATTTCAATATCAGGGAGAACCCTGGTAGTCATTACTCCTTCATAACGGGCCTTTTCCTGATATAATACTTTGATTTCAGAAAAATCTTGCAGAAATAACTTAGAGAACTGCAGTGGACCACAAAACAAAGGCTCAAGGATGAGTAAACAGAACTGCTTCTGCAAATTGCAGATCTTTTTCAATCTTCACCAGCTCACTCTCTGCTTTCTCAATAGCGTCGATTTCTTCTTTCACTGACTCTGCATGCGGAGACAATTATTATTGTGGATGAAAAAGCATGATGCATAATTGAATACATTTGATTGCACATAAAAAATTTAAACACTATGCCATACCACGCAAATCTTCAAATGTCAATTCAAGATCCCTGGCTTTTGAGTTGGCTTCATTAATTCTGACTTGGAGCGACTCCAGCTGCATTTTCTTTTCTTGTATCTCCTCTTGGATGCTCTGAAAAACATTTGCAATGATACGATGTTATTGAGGAAAAGAAAATCCATTATATATTGTATGCATGAATCAGGAAATCTAAATCAGATTGATATAACAAGCCCAGTGATAAAAAGGCAACACTAATGGCATGTAACAAACTGAGATTTCTTGTTGAAGCTCATCAACAGTTGATGCAGCAGCTTGTGAACTGGTTGCAGAAGCATACGAGTTCTTTGCATCCTGCAGTCCTAGTTTCTTAGATACCAGATCCCGCTCAGCATTCCTGCACTTCTCCTACATCACCAAATGGAACATTATGTGTACATAATCAAAAAGTACCTTCAACTACACCCTCCCCATTGCATCCTAAAAGAGAATTATAGATAGACTACGTGCAGTAATTAGAATTAAAATTTGTTCAGTGAGTGTATTTTAGCAATCTTAGTACATGTTTGTTATTGTGGTGCAAGATGCATTTCAAAAGTGTTTTTCGCTTGAAAATACATTAATATATATATATATATATGTTTTTTTTTTTTTACATGAGCACATCAAAATCAATGAAAAAACTCTAAAAAAAGCATCAATCAATGACAATGATTTTCTTGATTGAAAAAAAAGAAGAGCTCCTTTATACAGAAACTCTTGTTTGCACAAAAGATGATTGTAATGTGGTCGGTCTTAGTTGCATTAATATAAGCAAAAGGGTAAATAGTACAAGATGTTTGTATCGCCCATTATGTCAACCTGAGTCTCCAAATAATATGTAAACACTTCACAACCTGATTCTACAAAAAAGATTGGAGCCCTCACAAGGGCCCAACCTTGTCTTCTGAAGACATACAAGCCCAACATGAAGCATGGGGTTCCACAAAGGAGGGCAAGAAGGGGGCAAATGCTTTTTTTTCAGCTCAACAAAAACTGAACTTTAATATAAGAAGTGTGGAACATGACACAAATGTGTCCACTTCACACAGCTTGGCATTAGGTCCAGCTTCTGTTCATCCATTGTTTAGGAAAACAGATTTGGTGAGAAAACACCAAATGTAAATTGATCCATGATCTTGTATGAGCAAAACTTCAAGCAGAAGAAGACCAAAAAGTAGACTCTTGTTCCCTAGAATTGGAAACCAAGCTTTTCTAGATAATCATTAAAAGTATGTTTTGTTCACGGAGATGAAAGCAGGAGAGGATGATTGTCCTCATCTTTGTCCATAGGATTTATTTTTCCAGTTCTGGAATAATAAAACTAACAGCTTGATGCATGTAATTAGATTCGATGTTTTTTTGGAAATGTTATTTTATTATTTCAAAGAATTCAAATATTCAGCTTGACATTTTAAGTTTATTTGTAATATTAAATGAAAAGGATTGTTGATCAACAATTTTAATACCCCGAAACTGCAAGAGTTACTGGAAATTTGGTTAAATTTCAATTTTTCTCAATTAAAAAAACACATGTTTTATGTCTCTTATGTGATATTTTGTCAAGCAAGGCAATAAAGAAAAAATTACTCAGCTATGCACACAGAAGTGCAGTCCTTGAGGAGGGAATTCGAGGACAGTCTTCAGCTTATTTTGCATGAACTATTCTCTAGACTTTGCACCCTTATGGTGACAAGTCCAAGACTGTTACCATTGCACCAAAGAATAGCTCCTATATTAAGAGCAGCTTAATTGTTGTCCAATGAGGTAGGATGGAAATTATAGGGTGCTTAAGAGAACCTCACTGCGAACACCTCCCCCCCGGATTAAGTCAATATATAAGGATCATTGAAAAACTTATAAACAAGAGTTAAGAAACAATTATACCTTCATAATCTTTAGCCCATGTTGAAGATGCTGAAGGCTTGCCTCAGAGTCTCGTTTCCTCTTCCTGCACTGATCAGCTTCCTTTTGAACATTTGATTTAGATTGATCAAGATTCCTAATTTGATCATCAAATGAACCACAAAGGCGGCCAGCTCTAAGCTTCTTATTTGGGGGAAGAACTGTCTGGACTGACCCGCGTGAAAACCTAGGAAGGAACAGATAATAAGAATTTCTGCAGCAGAGGACACCATTGCAATATAGAATGTAAGAGGAGCCCACTTATGCAAGCAAGCTTGAATAGGTACCATTCACATTTCCAAATCATTTTCTGCATATTGCAATTTTAAGTTCTTAATGATCTCCCTGTGCTTTCTGTGTAATAAAAGTGCCCAGTAGTATTGAGTGAAGCAGCGCTTCATCCAAAAAGAGTACTCCATTCCACAAAAAACACTTTGGTCTTCTCTTCTCATTTTGTTTTCTTAAAATATGAAGTTTTGCAAGATAAATACTAGAGTTCTTGAACATATCCTATCACTTCCCGTGTACAAATAATTAAAGGACACTTGCATTTGTTTTGTACAAATAATTCCTAGTTCAAATTGAGAAACGTCCAATGACTTGATAGACAAGATTTTCCTTTTCTTTTCTTGAAACAACAAAATACATCTCTTTTTGTCCGGGCATTCATGAAATTTACAGCGGGTTTCTTTTTTTTTCTGATGTATATAAGTTTTTTATTGTAAGTTATATGATAGGAGACCAAAAGAAAAAGAAATGGCAAGATAAGTTATCTCGATGGAGAAAATGAAATGTAACAAGCATGTGGAAAACAAGACAGGGATTCCCTACAATGACATTATAGACCAATTGAAAGGGATGTAGCATGTTTGTTTTAGGTGCAAAATGTCACGGGTTCAAATCATGTCATCCGTACACATTACTTCGCCTCTGAGCAATACAATAACAAGGGGTCAATTAAGATCAATTAAAACTGGGCATCCTTGTGTTGGCTATGTGTGCAAACCAGTACTATTGTTTGAAGCAGTGTTTCATGTGAAAAGGGCACTCCATACTGCAAAACTCACTTCAAAGTCCTCTTTGCCTCTTTCTGTTCTCCTTAAAAAATAAAGTTTTGCAAGACAACTACTAGAGTTCTGGAATAAATCCTATGACTTTGTATAAGCTACAACTCACATGAAATGCTCCACTTTCATAAGCAAGCTAGCAGATGAGTATTGAGCAATCATCAGACAAATTGTCTCAGAATTACCAACAGTTTCCAAAATCAAAATGGATTCATTGCTTATGAGGTCAGCTATTTAACAGAGATCTGAATTCAGGTCATGTGAGTCCAAGTATACAATCCAACAATGCTCATGCATTTCATATGAATCACCAAGTGTCATCTAAGACTGGATCTGACACCAGTTAAAATGGACAATTCCGACTTACATTTTATAACCATCTATTGTATAAACCTCTTTTAGATTTGAGATCTGTTTTTCAAAAGCAACAGCTTTTCCTGCATCATAATCTTCTACAAGCACTTGCCTCTCAGCACTTCCCTGGAAGAGTAAGAAAAACAATTATAAAGTGTCCATGCACATTAACAGCTTTGGGAGAAACAAATACAGCATAAAGGGAAGTAAAAAAAACTAAATTAAATAAGGAAGAAACTATGAAGAGACCTATGAAGTTTACCATGTCCACTAAAACATTTAGAATAGTATCATTGTCAGAACGGATAACGGAAAATGTAGTTGGATGGTTAGTTTGCGGAAGCATGTGAGATGGTATGGTCAGCCTGCAGAAGAAAACAAGAACACAATATGAAGTATCCACCATAGAGACCCATAAGCACAGAATAAAAGCAGCCATCCATCTACCTTGGTCTTGAGAAATCATATATAATAATCTGCAGGTTGTTATAGTTTGCTTCTCTTGCACATCCTCTCAGAAGAAGAGAGTCCCTATGGTCTGTCACAATGAAAGCATTGAGCAACTTCCCGACAGCATTCTCAACAGCAGGAGCCCACCTATCACCATTTGCTAAAGTCTGTAGGGTTTACCATTAACCAAGATGCATTAGCTAGTGACTGGAGGAATGCTCCAGTGGTTGAGCATGCCCAGAAAAATAACAGACTCGGATACTGAAACCCTATATAGGAATTATCTCCAGCTATAAACTACAGTTGTCACAAGAGCCCAATAAAAAACTAAGTTACCTACGGGCACAAAAAGCATAGTAATTAAAAGAAAACAACTAAACTTAGCTTGAGTAAGGCTATTCCAAACTAATTTCAGAAAATAGCATAAAAGTCCTCTACTTCACCAACAACCATTTTATGTAAAAGAAATTCTCCAAAAAGAAAGAGAAGTTGTCTGACTGTTCAGTCTGATGACACTGACTATCCAGAAATATTCAGAAAGATATCTTAACTATCCAGCGTCCAGGATTTAAGCATTCGAGTTTTGACAACAAAACAAGACCTAAAACATTTCAGATGAGATATTATTTCCAAGGGAAAAAGGGTAGCTACTCAAATGCCCTAAGTGTATATAGGTAACCATAAATCTTAAAGACATACAAATATCTCTCAAGTAATATCAAGACATAGAAACATCAAAGAGATGTCATACTGCAAATAAGGTATTATAACACTCAAATATTCTTCTTTGCTTGATTTCTTCAAACTCGGGACATAATTAAACGAAACCAAAATTTGCACCATTCTGCCAAGTATTGTGCCAAAAATATCAAATCAGCTTTTAATATTCTGAGAGGCTCTTTAAGAGGAAAGGTGCATTCATGTGTTTAGTGTCAATAGAAAGACTGAAGTCAAGCATACAGCTGTAAATGCTTAAATAGGAATATAAATGCCTAAATGCCTAAATAGGAATATAAATGCTTAAATAGGAAATTTACCTTACTACATTTAGCTTCCTAGATTTCCTCTTTGTAATTACTATGTACAGCACAACTTTTTCTATATAATAAAAGCCTAGTAGAAAGGTGAAGGTAATTCAAACAAATTTGTTATGGTATCATAGCCTCTCTCATAGAATTCTTAAATCTTAGTCTTTTGTTTTCTCAGTCATAGCTTCATGGAAAAGTCAAATAATGTTTGTGTCAGATTTACTGGCAAAAATTACGTTGCTTGGGCATTTCAGTTGGAGATCTTTCTCAAGGGAAAGGATTTATGGGGCCATATAGATGACAGCAACAAAGGAGACTTGGCTGTTGAGGGATCTGTTGTAGCTAAGGCAGCATGAGCAACCAAAGATGCACAAATCATGTCCTAGATTCTCAGTTCTATGGAGCCACATCTGATCCTGTCTTTGCGTCCTCATAGATCAGCAAAGGCTATGTGGGATCACCTCACACAAGTCTATAACCAAGATAACAATGCTAGGCGTTTTTAGCTTGAGTTGGCTATTGCCAACTATACCCAAGGAGATCTCTCTATTCAAGATTACTATTCTGGATTTGACTCTGTGAAATGACTATTCTGATCTTGTCACAACTAAGATTTCTGCAGAAGAAGTGTTGGCAATGCAGCAAGTCCATAAGATCAGCCAACGAGACCAATTTCTAATGAAATTGCAACCTGAATATGAACCAGTTCGTGACTCTCTAGTCAATCGTGATCATGTTCCATCCTTGGATGCTTGTTTTGGAGAACTCTTGCGTGAAGAATGTCGTCTCCATACTCAGACCATTATGGAGCAGACAAGAGTTGCCCTAGTTGCTTACAGAAAAGGGAAAGGCCATGATATGAGCAAGACACAATGCTATAGTTGCAAGAAGTATGGCCATATTGCACCTCATTGTCCAAATAAGTTTTGCAACTACTGCAAACAGCCAGGACACGTTATTAAGGAATGTTCTATTTGTCCTCCACGTCTCAACAAAGCTTATCACACTGCTGTTACCACTGCTGGTCCTTCTGCTCCACAAACTCTTGTTGGCTCACCTATCTCACAGCCTCCAGCAAATTTATTAACCAGAGAGATGGTGCAAGAAATGATTGTGAGTGCTTTTTCCACACTTGGTCTTCAAGGTACTAGTTCTTCAACTCTTTCTTGGATCTTAGATTCAGGTGCTTCCAATCACATGACAAACTCCTTTGGTGGCTTAAGTAATATTCGAAAATATTGTGGATCCTCACATATTCAAACAGCTAATGGCGATGCTCTTCCCATTGTAGCTGTTGGTGATATACCTCCTTTAAAGGATATTTTTGTCTCACCTAAGCTTGCTGTAAATCTAGCTTCAGTAGGTCAATTTGAGGACAATAACTGTGATGCATACTTTTCTAAACATGGCTGTATTGTACAGGACCAAATGTCGGGACAGCTGATAGCGAAAGGGCCTAAGCACGGACGTTTATTTTTCATCCAATTTCATGTTCCACGCACCTTGGTTCCTTCCTCTGTTTTATCTCTCTTTTGTACTGCACCTAAGGTGTCTAATGAAGTTTGGCATAAGCGTCTTGGTCATCCAAATCCTAGAATTCTCTCCTATCTGTTGAAATCTGGATTAATAAACAATACATTGCATTCCTCTTCCAATATGTTCCTTGATTGTGTCACATGTAAGCTTGGCAAAAGTAAAATATTACCCTTTTCCTCTGAAGGCAGCAGAGCCACAAATTTGTTTGAGATAGTTCATAGTGATGTTTGGGGAATTAGTCCTATCCTTTCTCATGCAGGATAACAATATTTTGTAACCTTTATAGATGACTACAGCCGTTATACATGGGTTTATTTCTTGCAGAACAAATCAGAAGTTTTCTTTATGTTCAAACTGTTCCTGGTACTGGTTAACACTCAATTTTCTGCCACTGTTAGAACTCTTAGATCTGATTCGGGAGGGGAGTATATGTCTAATGATTTCCAATCTTTCTTGCAATCTAACGGTATCATTTCTCAACGCTCATGTTCCTATACTCCTCAGCAAAATGGAGTAGCGGAACGTGGTCCGTACCTTGCTCATTGAAACTTCTGTTCCTCCTAAGTTTTGGGTAAAAGCACGCATTACAGCAACTTATCTAATCAATAGACTTCCTTCACAACTCTTGGGTCTAGAGTATCCATATTTTCGGCTTCATCATTGCCATCCTATATACACCAATCTTCACACCTTTGGGTGTGTATGCTTCATGCATCTTACTCCACCTCATAGAAATAAACTTTCTGCTCAGTCAATTCGGTGTGCCTTTCTTGGATATAGTATTACTCAAAAGGGTTATCTATGCTTTGATCCACACACTAATCGAGTTCATGTTTCCAGAAATGTTATTTTCTTTGAAAATCAATGTTTCTTTCCTTTGCCTTCATCCTCGACCACTTCTCTTGCCTCTTTACCCTCCTTTGATGACTCTTCTCATCTGCAAAGTGTTCAAGTTGACAGGTTTAAGCCACATATGGTGTACAAGAGAAGACTTCCAGTGCTGCCCCCTTTAGCTTCTGTCATGTCATCTGCTCCTCCTTTGCACCCTTCTGTGGCTTCTGAGGTAACTGTTTTGGCTCCTTTACGCCGCTCCTCTAGAGTATTTGTCCCGCCTACTAAGTATGGATTTAACTCATCTGTGGCACATAATTCTACTGCTGCTCTCTCTACCATTTTATCCTCTATTGTTATCCTACTGGTTATTCATAGGCAACTAAAGAACCACGCTGGCAGCAGGCTATGCAAGAAGAATTAAATGCTCTCAAAGCTAATCAGACTCGGGACATTGTTGATTGTCCTTCTGGTGTGACTTCTCTTGGATGTCAATGGGTTTATTCTATTAAAATCAAGGCTGATGGCAGCTTGGACAGATATAAAGCACAATTGGTGGCTCTTGGAAACCATCAAAAATATAAAGTACATTATGAGGAGACTTTTGCTCCCGTTGCCAAAATGGGTACTATTCGAACAATTCTGGCCATCGCAGCATCTAAACATTGGTGTTTACACCAATTGGATGTGAAAAATACCTTTCTTCATGGTGATCTCACTGAAGATATATATATATATATATATATATATATGCGGCCACCAACAGCTTATTTCCACTTCTACCTCTGTTGTGTGTAAGTTACGCCGCTCCTTGTATGGTCTCAAACAAGCTCCTCGTGCTTGGTATGAGAGATTTACTTATATCCTTCTTCAATTTGATTTCCTCAAAAGTAAATATGATGCATCTTTGTTTCTACATAAGACTGCACATGGAGTTGTGTTTCTATTGGTGTATGTTGATGATATAGTCATAACCGGTACTGATTTAGCTCTGATTGATCAACTAAAGCAGCATTTGCAGAAATCCTTCCACATGAAGGATCTAGGTCCTCTAACATATTTTCTTGGTCTAGAGATTCATGCCAGTTCACATGGCATTTTTTTATCCCAACACAAGTATGCTATGGACTTGGTGGCGGTTGCTGGTCTCCAGAATTCACCACCCCTTGATACTCCAATGGAAAGTAATCTCAAGCTACGCAAAGATGAGGGTGATTTATTATCCGACCCGGCAGCATATCGTACACTCGTGGGCAGCTTGATCTATCTTACAAACACTAGACCTGATATTTCTTATGCAGTACAACAGGTTAGTCAGTTCATGGCTTCTCCAAGGCACCTCCTTATGGCTGCTGTTTGAAGAATAATTCGTTATATTCATGGCACAATTCGAAGAGGACTTTGCTATCCTGCTGGTACTTCTCTTGATCTTATTGCTTATAGTGATGCTGATTATGCCGGGTGTTCTGACACTCGACGTTCAACTACTGGTTGGTGTATGTTCCTTGGCCCTGCACTTATTTCCTGGAAAAGCAAGAAACAAGACTGTGTTTCCAAGTCTTCTACTGAGTCTGAATACAGGGCTATGTCCCAAGCTTGTGCCGAAATCTAGCTCCACGGGCTCCTTACTGAGCTTGGTTTTTAGCAGTGCACTTCTACTCCTCTTTTTGCCGATAATACAAGTGTTATTCACATTACCGTCAATCCTATCTTCCATGAGCGCACGAAGCATATTGAGGTAGATTGCCACTTCATTCGTGACGCCTTTGCGGCTCAGACTATATCACTTCGACATGTGTCTAGCAATCTTCAGGTGGCTGATGTTTTTATCAAAACTCTCACACGACAACGTCATCATTTTCTTACGAACAAATTGATGCTTATGGACAAGCCCGCATCAATTTGAGGGGGGATGTCAATAGAAAGGCTGAAGTCAAGCATACAGCTGTAAATGCTTAAATAGGAATATAAATGCCTAAATAGGAATATAAATGCTTAAATAGGAAATTTACCTTACTATATTTAGCTTCCTAGATTTCCTCTTTGTAATTACTATGTACAACATAACGTTTTCTATGTAATGAAAGCCTAGTCGAAAAGTGAAGGTAATTCAAACAAATCTGTTATTTAGAAGCAAATTTGTTCGCACAATAAGACAACAGAAATGCCTGGCCAATCTCAATTTGAAACAGAGAAGAAAAAAGAGTAAGTCCCAAATGTCAACAGAAACAAAAGTTAGTCTTCAATGCAACATAACATTGATGTGTGACATTGCAAAGAGACTCAATTGAAATTAAAACCATATAACGAATCATTTTGAACAATTAGTTCTATATTGTTCCAAAAATAAACAAAATGATTGACAACAAAAACATTTCAATGGATGGCACTTCAAAACAATGATGGAAAAAAGAGGTCACTTAATGACTTTGTTCCAAATTCACCATACATGGCAAAATAAAGGCAATTTCTCTACAAGAACTTTCAATCATCATGGACTACATTAGGCCAGTGCATTAACTCACGTCTACAAGAGAGATTTCAAGTTGCAGGAGCACAATTCATCAAAATCACAGGTTAGGTAATCATGCATAAAGATGAGCTCAAAACCACTACAAGCTAGCCAAATTAATCCAGAACAAGTCAAATTTACCTTAAACACGTAGGTCAAGCAGGCTTCAAAGAAAAAAATTGAAATAATGACCATTGAGAACCAAAATTGATACGAACAAACAACTAAAAAGAAGGCTTTAAGACAAAGTGACACTGCAACCTTGTTAAGATATTTCTTTGTTCAGATAAGAGAAGATTTTATTAAGAGTGGAATAGTAGAAATCAAAGTAAAGTCAAAGACATCCACTGTTACAGAGGAATCAAAACATACATGCTATTCATCCTGCTGCAAATCAGCTCACGCAACTCTCTCAAAGCCCGACACCATAAAGATTTCAGAATATCACTAAACCTCATAAAACCTAATAACATTTGTAGCCCATTTAGATGCATCTTGAGAGATTAAAAACACACACAACAAAATAGCAACTAAGCAACAAGTTTGACAAGAGAAGGGGGAATAGAACCAGGAATTTCCAGGATAAAATCGCATAATAACAATGAAAAGTTTGCAAGGAGTAAAGCAACTAGTCAAGATGGTGGAGCATGTGACACTGTATCATTATGGTTGTTTTAAATGCTTCCCCGGAGACAAACACCCGGCAACAATCAGGGTTCCAAAGCCCCATAGAAGTAAATCCAGCCATTTTATTTGCACAACCTACTTGGTGCATTGTCTGATTTTTAAGGTGATTTCTTTACTTTAGAAATCACTAGTCGTATTTTAAATTTACTGACTTGGTATAAAATTATCAGCAGGCATACATACTGTTTTTTACTCACCACATGAGCACCAATTGGACCAATCGGCGGGCTTCCAAATCTTTGGTGATGTCTCTCAATTGTACGTAAAAGTTGAATCACTCGATCTCCTCCAAACGCTGTAACCTGTTATAGCATTGTAAGTAAGAAATCAAGGCATGCATGTTGAAAAAATATCATATGCACCTAGTTTCCAAAGTTGAAAAAAGCATGGAAAACACCTTGGCCTACTTTTTGCAGATGATTACACACAAGAAATATCAATTGTTGTGTGCAGTTATGACACTAAATGGAATAGCACAAACCTTGTTGGTTTTGTTTAGCTGGAGCTCACGGATGTATGCACGGATTTCCTGTTCCTTCTTTCCATATTCTTCAATCTGAAAACCAAAATTTTAAAATTCCCCATACTTTTCCCAAGAAAGACAACATTGGACTAACATAAACAAATAGTTTAAAGTTTTAAAGAACAAATACAATGTGTACAACTATTCCTGCTAAAGCTTCCTGTGAAAAAATATATTTTTCAACAGCTATTGGCCTCACATTAAACTATCACAGATGAGCTTCACATTGCCTACTACATTGAACTCAAATGAACTATTACCTTGCACGGGTCATGGGATATTTGATGCAGGCATCTTATCCAAGTAAAGCAAGGCACCTTTAATGATATAAATGACAATTTACACCCAGTAACATCATCCTTCTTTGGTCAAATCCTTCCCTGTTATATTGCTATTAAGCCATGTTTCAATACATAATGGTAGTGTTTATCCTGAGCCTTTTCATTATATTAAGCCTCAAAGATATTTGCAAACACTCGAATTCATGTAATAGAAATAGCTTTAGATATGGAAACAAAAGCAAATGCAATAGAAACAAATAACACTTCAACCAATCACCCCAAAAATGGGGCCAATCACCAGCATCTTGTGAAAAGAAAAGGGCCAAGGTCGTGGCCAAGTGGAGTCATTTGCCTAAACCTACACTAAGTACCAAAAATACAACTTCCCTTACCCATAGGCCCAGGAAAGCTTGCAAGAACTTTTTTATGACACTATACAACAATACAATTGGAACAATGACTTTAAATATCAAGGTCAAAAGTCATGATAGGAGAAAACTAATGATAAATTAAACAAAATAGTTTCTTCATGATTCAATTATTGTACTATGCTAGGCATCTTTATACCTCTTCGGTAATCTTTCTAATTTCATCCATTCCCTTGGACACGCTTTCTAATAAGGTACTCTCTTCTTCCTTCAACCTGAGTTATATTATAGATTAACTGGGCAAGTCAAATCCACATTCAGACAGGTATAGTGTAAGCACACAAAATGTGGGACCAAATAAATGAAAGACCTTGAAAGTGTGAAATCAGCAGCATCAATCATGTCCTGAAGTTCCTTAAGCTTTTCCTCTATTTCACATTCTTCAGCCTGTTTTAATAAGAAAGTCAGGGGTATAAACATGTTAATACTTTTGGCAACAGCAAGCAACCCCTCCGCACCTTTTCATACAAGTACAAATTGGAAAACACAAATGGTAAAACTACTAAAGGGGGGGAACAGCCAACAGAAAATAGTTAATACTCTAATGCAATTGATGCAAAGTGAAGAAGAAGCAATGATCAATAGGCATTTTAGGAATACCAAACACCAAAGCCAGAAGGCAGCATTATTTTGATTACAATGCCACCTTTCCCCTCAATCTCTTTGATAAACGAGGTTCAAAATTACAGCATAGTTATGACCTTTGAAAAGGAAATCTGTTTTGCTCAGACATCGCATTGTTGAAAAGAGGGTTGCCCCATCTTTTGTTTGTACCATAACAAGGATTCCTTTAAGGACTGTTTGATATGAAAATATATGTTTGACATGATAGTCTTCAAAAGATCAATGTGCAATACAAGCAATTTGCATATATTTAAGAGGGAAATAGGGACGATGAAATGTACAATTTTGTTATGCATTACTTTATCACAGAAATTAGCAGGAATGCTCAAATAAAAAGACGAAGAAAAGACAGAAATGAGCACTAGTAGGGGGAAAGGTTTCCATCTCTATTCAAAGAAAAGGAAGAACCTGTGTATTTTTAACTTGTTGCTCATGAATATCACGGGCTTGTTGTTCAAGCAACTTGACACGTTTCACCATGCTATGAATTTGATTGGTTCGGCGATTGTGCTCATTTTCTAACTCAAGTTTCTTCTTCGTTGCCTGACAAATGATTATTGCATGAGTAGGTGGAGCGATTTTCAGAATATGTTAACTATTAAGACAGACTGTAAAGAATATGCAGAAAAGGTATAAACTTAAATAAGCATGTCAGGAGCACGCAATGCAGATCATACCATTCAAACAGTTGACTATTCACTATGCCACCATCACAATCCCTAGTTTCACTAGTGCCGGTTAGATTGTTTCCGGTCCATCTAATATTGTTTCTGTTGTCATTCTACAGAATGTGAAATGAAGTGCCAACTCAAAATCAAGAAGAATATAACATATGCCACAAAAGACACCTAAAATGATAACACTCATAAGATGCGCAAGAATCATAGAAACCATCTGACTCTGATTGACATCACTTCTTTTGGTATGGTGTATATAATTCAGGGCACAAATATCTTCATGTAACCTTTTAAATTGACATATTATGCCAACATGTTTCGATGTTCTAAATGATGTTAATAATCTATCCAATCTCAAGGTCCCATAAGACATGTGGACCTAAGTTTTTCTTTTCTTTTTTCCTGAGCAAGGAGTGGATAGGAAGGAATCTAGTGTAGGTTCAGGATTGCATTTTGAAATTCAGACTCTTATGCGATTAACACAGATTTTGATGTTATGCATATGATTTTGTGGTAGGTTATTTTGATGTCAAAATACAGCAGCCTGTAATTTTTTACAGCATTTACTAATCGTTCTTAATTGCATGATTATGTCAAAACACAGCAAAGTTTATAATTCTGCAATGAAATAACTCAGCTCTGTTGAAATGCTCAACATAAGTGAACTTTTACTGACATGTATTCTTGATCTGCAGGTTCTGTCTCCATCAGAAATCATTCTTTAATTACACACAAAAAAAAAGCAACCCGACAGGATTCAAGTTTTTGTCACAACCAAATAAGCTTTCAGTTGTCAGTTTTGGCATTCACTTCAGATCTTTTGACAGTGAACTTATTATATTAACACTGTACTAGTCACTTTCCCCTGGACAGAAATTTCCAACATACCAAGGAAACAGTATTACGCAATTCATCCTGTTTATTCCTCACTTCCTTCGCTCTTTCCACCATATGTGCAGTTTGGGCTTTCTTCTCTATGAAGGTTTTTCTCAATTCCTCCACCTTCATCTGTAAAGAAATTAAAGAAATGTTTTAATAAGTTACAAAGTAATTTATGATCAGATTTAATGCAACAAAAGGATGCACATCTTAACAATCAACTTTCCACAAAAACCAATGCAACCACCCCGCCCCCAAAACCCCCCGAAAAAGGGGAAAGGAAAGGAAATAAAGAGATTGAAACAGCAGATAGGCATCTCACATAAGTAAAAATAAAGTAATCAAGGAAATCATATACATAGCATGTATATGAGAGAGATCTGTAGCAAAACAGACTTGATTATATTTAGATGAACACAATCCAGCATCAAATGAATAAAGGTGGCAATAAAATAAAATACATCATTCTCAAAAACAAACCAGGATTTGGAATATTCTCACCCATGAACAGCAAGTCCACAAAAATCAAGGAATTGTGAGGAATTTAAATGGAAGAAAATTAAAAACTTAAAACTTTTGGGTCAAAACAAGGAAAACAAGACATGTGTATGACAAAAGAAAGGAATGGGCAGGGTGGGGCTAGCCGAGGGGAATGGCAGAGTGTGATGTATCAAAAGGAAAAGGATTTTCTGGTCACTAGTTTCACCTAATTTTAGGCTTTTCCCAGGGAGTAAATCCACGGGACATTTAATGGGAGCAAATCTTAAGTTATTTAATAAACTGTTATAAGTAACGATGGGGGTTTTCCTCTAACTTGCTATTTTTTAAAATTTTCAGTTAAATATTGAGAGATTTCATATGGGTTTGACATGCATGCCTACCTGCCAATCAGCCTGTATAAAAGTCCTCTTCTTTCCTCCATTATTCTTATTTGTGCATCTCTATTTCTTTTCTCCCCAGAGAGAGCTGCATAGTGGGGCAGCCTTCTAGATCCTTCCTTTTTCTCATTTTATTCAACCTCAAAATTTACCCTATTGTATCATTGTTAACAATCCCTACATACCAGCATTTTGCTCCCTACATTTAAATCCAATCAGATAAACCCATTCCCTTCTGAAACATACTGTTGCCAGCAGAGTCCCAATAATACAGCTACCAGAATTTATTGTTACAGCCACTAAATGCAAGCTTTTACTTGTTAAACCTCAACATTCACAATTCTCATCCAGTACACAGATCTTGAACCTATTTGTCTATAGTGAACACAGGAAAATAAAAGCAAAGGAAACAAGGGAAATAAAGATGTACCTAAGGGAAAATATACAACCAGATAAAACAAACAAAAAAAGATCAAAAATCAAACTCATATTTAAGGGAAATTCTGTAGCTATAAATTTGACTGAAGCCTCCAGAGAAGGGATGAAAAAGGATGAAATAGAATATAAATCTATATTGCAATTCACAGAATCTAAATAGCATTTTTAGTCCTTCCAAGTTCTAGAATTTATTACTCACGAGTTCATGATCAATTCTAGCTTGACAAGTGGGTATGCGTTCTTTAAGCTTTCCAACCTTCACCATTTGTTCCTGGAGTTCCTTGTCTACACTGTAGACCCAAGACCATGCAAGCTTCTTCTTTAACTGTTGTACCTGCTGAGACATTTCTTCTAGATGCTCCATATTTTTTATCTTTCCTTGCAACTCAGTAAGTTCCTTCTCTATGGGTTTTATCGAAGCCTCCAGTTCATCAACAAGTGCATTTGCAGACTTCAGTTGTTCATTAATACTTAGTAAAAGATCATTAACTTGTTGAAGAAGAGTAGCCTTGAAAAAGAACTGCACAATGGGATGTCAGTACTGCACCCATATGATTTGTCCTGGCACTAAATAAGCAGACAATAAGATTAGAAGTTACCTTAAATTTGTCTTTTTCATTCCCAGAATGCAGAAACTCTCTGCTTTTGTCTTGACTCATTATTACACAAGGATTCTCAACATCAATCTGCATGATGTAGAGCATAATATCTTGAACATTACCGATAGAAGTTATGAGGAGTTGGTGAAATTTTAATTTTTGAAAAGTAAACAATATCTCATCATTCATTGAACAGTTCCTGCCTTTATCATCCATGCCCATCAAATAACATGCATGTTATGTGACATGTGACAAAACAAGTGAATAAACATGCTTCCTAGAATATGAAAAAAAAAAAAATGATTAAACAACCAAATGCCTGAAGTTCAAGCAATTATAAATATCACCAACACTAAAACTAATTAGTTTGAGAAACAGAGTTAAAGATCTGGGCCACATCAAATATCAATGATCAAAAACATCATTCATGTCAAATGTACAATGCCAAATGTGCCATTTATCAGAAATACATTATTGCATATAAAATGGCACAAATGGCATCCAACTAACAGTCAATCTGCTCCAGATCATTGAGCATCAATGATTCAAGTAATGAAACTCAATATTTTACATAGGTAAGATCCATTGGGGAAATAAAATGGATGGCAGAAAATCCTATGAAAAAGGCCATTAGCTGGCTATATACAGAAAACATTGCATGCATAAGTAAAAGAGATAATCACTATTTTCGTGGGAAATGATAATATTTTGAGTAAAAAACTCACATTAAAATGTTCTATGAGCTCCCGAAGATCCTCTCTTCGACTAGCAACTTTTCTTCCTGTCAAATATCTCATGGTGAAAACAACAATAAGTACGAAAACCTAAATCAATAATAGAGCACTCCACAACAAGATTGTAACAGAAAAGGAAAAAAGAAGAGATTTGATATGAATATTCATTTTTGTTTCCATTAGTTGAAATCATCCATCAAATCAAATCGGAGATACTTCATAAATGCAGAATCTTGGATTCCATAAATTTTCAAAACTCTGACAGTGTTTTCCTAGGAAAAAACAGAATCTAACAGGATGCGGTTATGTGGTAAAAGGTCTTCAAAATCCTTACAAGAAACTACCAAATGATGTTTTCCTCGGCAATAAGTCAGGAAAAAAAAGAAGTTTTCTTCCAACAGTAATATATCTGTGTAAATGTGACTCCATAATGTTCAGTCCTCATTACTTGCAAAATTTATTTAATAATTTCTCCACAACCAGTAACAAACAAGCATTAGTACAAGAAGGGACCACTTTAGTTTCCTCATTAGCTTTCTCCCTCAACATCTTTCTCTACATTTATAACAGCAACAAGCATGATTCAGTTCAAATCCACATCAGCCCAAAGTGGAAAGGAATAGAAACAAAGAAAAACGGTTCTCTCTTATAACACAAAGTTGCCATGTCTAAAAAGATACCATGCTACTCCAAATGCCATACATATATGAGAACCGTAATCTACAGAAAACAGGCAGAGGACATGTGGCATGGCTGAAAAGAGTAAAACAATAGAGAACAAAAATACAGCAGAACAATGGCTAAAACTAGAAGAGAATTGAAGTTGGAACATTGTAATAGAGTTTAGGGTTCAGAAACTTAAACTCCAAGGAAAAAAAAACTAAGAGGTCACATGCTTATAACCTTAATTTCAGAAATAAAATAAAACAAATTGTAAGGAAGGCTCCAGCATCAACAAGTAACAAACACCTGCATCTAGACTCAATTAAATTGATGAAAATGTTTAAAAATACATCAATTACTACAATGTATGGTCCCAGAATACCACAGCATATACTTCTATGAGAAATTAAAATATAATGAAAAACAAAATATATATAAAGAGCTCACGTAGCTCTGGTCAGAGAAAATTCCAATTGTTTGGAAGCGGCATATCATGGATTCAAGTACAAATACATTCAACAGTGATTCGTTCAAACACAGCCCAATTGGCCAAGGGGCCTTAATACCTTTTTCATCAGAATCACAAGGAACTCAAGGCTTTTTAAATGAATTAAAGATATCTTTATCAGAAAACCAAATAGACCTTGGTGATCCTTCAGAACAGTGGTACTGGAAGATTGGTTGATTCTCCGTTCTATTATTATGGAATCACCATAGATATCTGGCTTATAAGACTCCTCTCCTCTGTTTCTTACTTCCACTTCAACAACAGCATAACTGCAAAGAAGCAACATCAGATAAACATAAGCTGGCATAAACACATTGTTTCGTTAAGAGATAATTGAGCTAATATTACCAGTAACTCTAGTTCTAATAACAAGAACAACTATTAATGCCTATAATGCATAACTTTGCACACAGTAACCAAGTATACAATTCTGAAGTTCGAGGGTTTTTCTTTAGCATTCCAAAGTGTAGTTTCAGCTTTCCAGCCTCTTTTGCAACTCTCCAGCAAAACATTACGCAGTCAAAGAGAGGAGTAGAATTTCACACATTCTATACAAACAACTTATAAAACCAGTAACACTTGATTTCTTTAGAAGAAAATGAGCAAATAAACAAACGGGCAAGACAACACAAACCTGCAACCAGTTTTGATAAAATCCTTCAAAGTGGCGGCCCTTTGAGTTCCTTTAGCCCGGCATCCAAATGCAATACATAAAGCAGTCAATATTGCACTTTTGCCACCTATATAACCACCAATTCCCCATAAAACAAAAAAAAGATTAATTCAATAAAGCGATCATTAGTTCATAACTCCCCTATCAAATTACACACATGCCATTTCCAGAATCAAACAAAACAACTAATAGTCTCAATTCTCAACTAATGAACAAAATTAAAAAAAATCAAACAAAAACTTGAAAACCCTAAATTAGGGTTTTGATGTACCTACTTCCGTTTCGACCGGTGACAAAATTGACCCACTGGTCAAGCTCAATTTGGAGGTTATCATGGCACATGAAGTTCTCTAACCGGATCCTGGAGATGGTACCCACACCGGACCGAAAAGTGGTAGGGATGTTACTATCCCCGAAAACCCTAGAATCATCCATGGCCTGGTTTGATGATCCAGGGTTCTTGTAAATCTCTTCAATAGAGAGCGACCGAGCGAGCCAGCCAGCCTAAAAATTTAAAAGTAAAGGACACAGTTTATTTTTATTTTTATTTTTATTTTTTTAGGGAGAGAGTAATAATAAAGTAATGGGAGGGAGTGTGAGGGGAGGGGAGGAAGTGAGGGCTTTGTGGCGGGAAGAAGGATTTGCACTGTGCGACGCGGGTGTATATTGATAGCTGTTTGCCACCCTATTTTGCATTGCCTTTCAAAAGCATATTTAAAAACATTTAAAATTTATTTTTTTTATTTTAAATTAATATATCAAATTATTTTGATGTGTTAATATCAAAAATAATTTTTTAAAAATAAAAAAAATATATTATTTTAATATATTTTAAATAAAAAACACTTTAAAAAGCAACAGCAATCATACTTTTAACTAAATTTTATGATTTTCTAATACAGATATCATCATAGTCTACCATATTTTTACAATTGAATGATAACTTTAATTTATATTAATTAAGTTATTTATAATTTCATATGGCATGATCCATATATGTTAGAGATATGGTGTACGTGTTAAATAATAGCATTAACAACAAAACCTTACAAGAAAATAATAATAGATATTGAGTGTTTGATTTAATAAATCAATTTATAATTACTAAAAAGCCAAAAACTCACTCCAAAATTTACTTGAAATAAAAAAATTTCTTGAACTCGGGTCTTGTTTTAGGTGTTTTTAAGGTAAAAAAAAAACTTAAATGTAACCTCCTTCGTTATATTAAACCTTTTAACATAAAAATTAACTGTTTTGATGGTTGAAATATTTCTGGATAACTACTTTTTCCCTTTAAGCTAAAATCCAGCAATTTCCTCTTTATTTTTTCTCAACAGAAAATGACTTCAAAAAAAGAAAAATGAAATTTAGCTTATAGTTGATAGAATATATATATTAGTTTTTTAGCTTCAATTTAACCCTCCTTTCTAAAAAAACATATAATATATATATATATATATATATATATATATAAATTGAGTGCTAATTTGAATTTAAAAAGGTTATTTTTTCAAATTAAAAACTATTAAAAAAAATACAATGTTTCAACCCGACAGTGCATGGTATTTCAAGTACAGTAAACGAGTGGAGCATTTTAGTTATAGTTGGTAGAGAGAGGGAATTGAATTTTTGATTCTTCGCAGGGGATGTGGATTCAATCTACAAAGCTATCAGCACTGCAGTGCAGATCATGGATGGCAAGGAATCAACCACCAATAAACTCCTCTCCCAGGTTAATTAATTCCTGTCCCTTTTTTTTTCTTTCTGGTGTGATGATTATTTATGTGTGGCATATACTTAATAATACAATTTTTGGGCTATTACTAGCCGATAAAATTCTTTACCTGATACAGAGCCTTCAAGTGCACTGGAGCATCAATATGAAAGCTTGGAGAAAGTGGGGAAGACAGTGAACTTTCTATAAACTATCGGTGAGCTTACTGTAGCTGTTATTGGGTCTAATTAGAACTTCCTGAGGTATTTTGCATCATAATCTCCCCTGTTTAGACATCAATTTTGGCTATCTTTATGAACAAAATCAAAATAGCCGACTTTTTTTATCTTGTATTTGTCGTTTTTCACGAATCACTCTCACCTCTCAAACTCAATAATATAGTACATTAAAATAATTTAAAATCATACAAAATTTATTTTAAATAAAAAAAATTAAAATTTTTAAGAATACATTAAACCACATTCCCAATCCACATTCCCAGAGATACCCTAGCGGCTGCGTAACCTAGTTGCTAATGCAATGCAGGCTGTTTAGATTATCCACGTTCCAGTTCAGTAGTGGGACCCTTGCAAAGTTAAACCACTTTGCCGGGAAGATTTTGCAATATTTTCCTTCCCAGTATTGCTTGAGAACCCATGAACTTGACAAGAACTAGAAAGATA
>Ga0325411_1001393_pt1 | contig 26925 bp, 26 predicted proteins | sample PopdelMetagenome_13_FD_206181 | JGI IMG/M metagenome (GOLD analysis project Ga0325411, IMG submission 206181) | Populus deltoides microbial communities from Bellville, Georgia, United States - Xylem-PdIQD-R4 | ecosystem: Host-associated > Plants > Phyllosphere > Stem > Wood/Secondary xylem...
AAAAAAACATAAAATATTTCACGATGTCTTCATGCCCCAAATTAACACCACACACGTATAATTTATTACATTTTCAATTTTCAATACACGTATATGATCTATTAACTAAAATTATTTTCATTGTAATATATTTTATCAGACTATATTTTATTCAATGAAAATTGTTTATAAAAAAACAACGTAACCCTTATTCCAAGAAAGATTGAGACTTGTATTTGATGAAAATAAAAAGAGATTGTTTTTTATATATTTTTAGTTTAATGTGGGTGTCCGGGTCAGTTTACTTGTATCTCGACTAATCCCATGAGTCCTAAAGTTAATAAACATGTAAGTCTCCAATAGTTATTATATAAGTAACCATATAGCTTGAATTTGAGATTATAAAAAATATAAACCTCTTGATCCTAATTTTTTATTGATGGCCACCACGTAGATGGTTGAGGTTGTTTTTCATTGATTTCATGAGAGTTAATCTCGAATACAAGAACTTAGTCATCTATTAATATTATAGAAATGTTGGTCCCAAAATATTACTCGCACAACGATAAACGCAGGAAAAATAACGGCAAAGGAACATACGATAGAACAAATATAATTCCTCTACAGCATAGTTTATTTTGATTTTTTTTAATCATTTTCCAACAAACACATATAAAAAGTCGTCTACCTCACTCCTCCTCTCCTCTCCTCTCCTCTTTATTCATTCTGTTTTTAGGGTTTCTCTCCACCTCCAATACCCCCCCTCTCTGCCTGTCTGTCTGCCTGTCTCGATCAAAATTTCCCAAATTCCCTAAATTTCTAGGGTTTTCAATCTGATGCATCCAGTTCTTATCATTACTACGCGATCCGGTGGCGCGTGATTGCGCGATGACGGATGTAATTCTGGAGGTTTAGTTCTTGTATGGAAACTCGTAGCCGGAAACGGGCGGAGGCCTCCTCATCTGCCGCCACCAACACCACCGGTGCCACTACTCGCTCCAACAAACGATCCCGCACCAACGCTGCCACCGCAACAGCAACGACAACAACCGCCACCGCTACCCGCTCTCGCTCCACACGTGCTCACCCTCTCCCCATGGACTCCACACCTGTTGAATCGTCTTCTTCTTCTCGCTCGCGTCGGAATAGGAACAATAATAGCAATAGTGAATCGGAGAAAGGCAAAGAGAAAGAACATGAGGTTAGGGTTTCGCGTGAAAATAGGGAAATCACTAATAATTTGGATTCTGGAAATGACAACAATAACCCTAATGTCGATGACGACGACGATGATGACAGCGAAGGCGGTGGAATTGCTGCTTTCCATCAGAATTTGACTTCAGCTAGTAGTGCTTTACAGGGTTTGTTGAGAAAGTTGGGTGCCGGTCTTGATGATTTACTGCCTTCTCCAGTGATGGGTTCAGGTTCAAGCTCGCATCAATCAGGGAGATTGAAGAAGATTTTGTCTGGGTTAAGGGCGGATGGAGAAGAAGGGAAGCAAGTGGAAGCTTTAACGCAGCTTTGTGAAATGCTTTCTATCGGGACTGAAGAGAGTCTGAGTACTTTTTCTGTGGATTCCTTTGTTCCGGTTCTTGTTGGGTTGTTGAATAATGAGAGTAATCCTGATATTATGTTGCTTGCTGCAAGGGCGATTACGCATTTGTGTGATGTCTTGCCTTCGTCTTGTGCTGCTGTTGTTCATTATGGCGCTGTTTCATGTTTTGTTGCAAGGTTGATTACTATTGAGTACATGGACCTTGCTGAACAGGTTAGTTTTTCAATGCCCCAGTTTTATTTTTCTTATACCTGTCAGTAAATGGATTGGCCATGAATTCATTAAATGGGCTGATTATTTGGGATTAATGGTAGGTTTTTTCCCCCGTATATAGCATACAGCATTTTATGGCTTATGAGTGTATTAAATGGATTAAATCATTTGGGATTTTATGTTTGGTTAGCTACACCTGTACCATGCTTTTAGTGAGTAGTAAAGTTGCATTCTTTCTGTATGCATTGTGACGCTATTCAGATGGACTGCAATCAGCTGGTTTTTGCTGGTTTTTTAGTGAAATTTACTGCTACTTCTGTTGTAATGTTGCAGTCTCTGCAAGCTCTAAAGAAGATATCTCAAGAGCACCCAACTGCATGTCTGCGTGCCGGTGCTCTTATGGCAGTGCTTTCTTATCTTGATTTTTTTTCTACTGGAGTTCAGGTATTCAATTCGCTATTATCTGTTTTAGTTAACTATAGGCATGTTGAGATGCTAAAACATTGTGGACTAGTTCGCATTCTTATCGAGGCTCTTTTGATCATTGTTATGTTTTCAGCGAGTAGCATTATCTACTGCTGCAAATATGTGCAAGAAACTTCCTTCAGATGCAGCTGACTTTGTGATGGAAGCAGTTCCTCTGTTGACCAACCTTCTTCAGTACCATGATGCCAAGGTAGTCTTACTGTTTTATATCAAAGTTGCAGCTAATTCACCACCTTCTACTTTCTTCTGCATCCAATGCAATTTGCAATGTTTGTAGGTTTTAGAGCACGCTTCAGTTTGTTTGACAAGGATTGCTGAAGCCTTTGCCTCATCTCCAGACAAATTAGATGAACTGTGTAATCATGGACTTGTCACGCAAGCTGCCTCTCTCATTTCCACTAGCAGTTCCGGCGGTGGACAGGCTTCTCTCAGCACTCCAACATATACGGTAAAAGAATTTCTTACGTTGCCCATTTAGTTTCGCATCATGTATTTGGAGGCTGTTTTTCTGACGCAAGGCATTCAGGGTTTAATTCGACTGCTATCCACTTGTGCAAGTGGGTCTCCTTTAGGAGCCAAAACATTACTTCTTCTTGGTGTCAGTGGCATTCTTAAAGAGATACTATCAGGTTCTGGGGTTTCTGCTAACTCCCCTGTTCCTCCTGCTCTAAGTCGACCTGCAGATCAGGTGCCTACTTGTTCTTCTTATTCTGTCCTGTGGTGCTATTACATTCTTTTCATATTGTAGTTCTCTTAGGATTTGAAAATATATGTTTAAGTATTTAATGCCCTATTTAACAGTCTCAGAACCAAGTTGCAGCTTCATTTGATGAGTTGTAAAATTTTCTTTCACTCTGTGTTATAGATTTTTGAGATTGTCAATCTGGCAAATGAGCTTCTTCCTCCGCTTCCACAAGGAACTATCTCTCTCCCAACCAGCTCTAGTATGTTGGTCAAAGGATCTGTTGTGAAGAAGTCTCCTTCCAGTAGTTCTGGGAAACAAGATGACATCAATGGAAATGTTCCTGAGGTCTCAGCTCGTGAGAAATTATTAAATGATCAACCAGAACTTCTGCAGCAATTTGGAATGGACCTTCTTCCTGTTCTGATACAGGTCAGTTTTTAAGTGGACTTTGCAGTGTCTAAACTGCAAGATTCTGTTTTTTTGTTCACTGAAGTTGATAATAATGGCATCATCTGCTTTGATAAGCAGATTTATGGTTCCAGTGTCAACAGTCCTGTTCGCCACAAGTGTCTCTCAGTTATTGGGAAGTTGATGCACTTCAGCAATGCAGAGATGATTCAGTCTCTACTTAGCATGACAAACATATCAAGGTAAAGCAACTTTAATCCATGCTTGTTCTTTTGATATACACTTGTAACGTCTAGTCATATGAGTATTTATCCTTGTTATTTGTTCCTCTAGTTTCCTAGCTGGGGTGTTAGCATGGAAAGATCCACATGTATTGGTTCCTGCCCTTCAAGTAGCCGAGATTCTTATGGAAAAACTTCCTGGGACTTTCTCCAAGATTTTTGTCAGAGAAGGTGTGGTTTATGCTGTAGATCAACTTATCCTAGCTGGAAACCCAAATACTGCTCCTACCCATGGTTCTTCTGCTGAAAAGGATAATGAGTCTGTTCCTGGAACTTCGTCACGTTCCAGGCGTTACAAACGTCGCAGTGGGAGCTCAAATCCTGAAGCAAATTCATCTGAAGAATCCAAAAATCCTATTTCTGCAAATGCTGGCTCACCTCCAAGTTCTATAGAAATCCCAATGGTCAATTCAAATTTGCGAATGGCAGTCAGTGCATGTGCTAAAGCTTTCAGAGATAAGTACTTCCCCTCAGATCCCGGGGCTGCTGAAGACGGGGTTACTGATGACCTTTTACACTTGAAGAATCTCTGCGCAAAGTTGAATGCTGGTGTTGATGACCAAAAGACTAAAGCAAAGGGAAAATCAAAGGCTTCTGCATCCCGTCTTATTGACAGCTCCACAAATAAGGAAGAGTACTTGATTGGGGTGATATCCGAGATGCTAGCAGAGCTTGGCAAAGGGGATGGTGTATCCACTTTTGAGTTTATTGGCAGTGGTGTTGTGGCAACCTTGCTGAATTTTTTTTCTTGCGGCTATTCTACCAAGGAGAAAATTTCAGAAGCTAACCTGCCAAAGCTTCGGCAACAAGCACTTAGAAGATTTAAGTCATTTGCTATTCTGGCCCTTCCTTCCAGCATTGATGAAGGGGGTGCGGCACCCATGGCAGTCTTAGTTCAGAAGCTTCAAAATGCTTTGTCATCCTTGGAGCGTTTTCCTGTTGTTCTGAGCCATTCTTCTAGGTCATCTAGTGGAGGTGCACGCCTGTCTTCTGGATTAAGTGCACTATCTCAACCTTTTAAGTTGCGTCTCTGTCGGGCCCAAGGGGAAAAGGCTCTCCGTGATTACTCTTCCAATGTTGTACTTATTGATCCATTAGCAAGTTTAGCTGCTGTAGAAGAATTTCTTTGGCCACGAGTGCAGCGAAGTGAAACTGGTCACAAGGCTTCAGCATCTGCAGGAAACTCTGAATCTGGGACTGCACAGCCTGGAGCTGGTGCATCATCTCCGTCTACCTCTATCCCTACTTCTGCTACTCGTCGTCATTCTTCAAGATCCAGATCATCTGTTAATATAGGAGATTCAGCTAGAAAGGAACCAATACCAGAGAAAAGCACAAGCACAAGCACTTCAAAGGGAAAGGGCAAAGCTGTTTTGAAACCACCCCTGGAGGAGACAAAAGGACCTCAAACTAGAAATGCTGCTCGTAGAAGAGCAGCCATTGATAAAGATGCACAAATGAAACCAGTGAATGGGGATTCTAGTTCTGAGGTATGTTGTAGTTCAAGGATACCATGATTAAATTGTTCGTAAGTCTAACTCACAATATCAAAACCGTTAGAATTTTAAAATTCTATTTCTGTGAGGATGTCAGCCAGCTTTGTTGCACTGCTATCTAATATTTACTAATCTTAGCTGAATAAACTAGTTCAATGAACCTCCCAAGTAACTAAAACTAGTTTAAAATCAGTTCAACTTCTTCATAAGTTCTGGTAATGAAAGTACAGGACTTTAGGAGTCTTTAGAGGGTCATTCCTCGGCATGGAACTCTCTGCATTTGTATGTGGATTGCAGTTCACATCAATCAAGTCTTGCGAGAAGTCTATGGCAGCCTTTTCTGAAGAAAACTGGACTTATTTGAATGCAGCTCATTTCTTAACCCGCTAATCAATTGAAACTAGTCCATACAAGACACTTCATATATTTAGTATCTTGAAAGTGTTGCGTTTGAATTAACTCTTTGAATGTTTTTTGTAGGATGAGGAATTGGATATATCTCCTGTTGAGATCGATGATGCATTGGTGATTGAAGATGATGACATCTCTGATGATGATGATGATGATGACCATGAAGATGTATGTGCTCTGATTGCTTTCTCTCTTTTGTTAATTACATAGTTTATATATTATAAATTCCTTCTGTATGCTTAGCGTTTGTCTGATTACTGCTCCTTTTGGATTTAGCTTTCATAACCATGGTCTTGGAAAAGCAATGAAAAATGTATTTTTGAGTTTTCAAAACCTGGAGTTACAAAGGCTACAGAACTACTGGAAATCAGTTTTTTTGCCTCAAATACTGCTTTTGGCAAACTCAATCTGTCGCGTGCTGTTTAACAACCTTAATTTATTGTTTTGGTTCTTGACGGAGAGTTAAATTGCAATAAGGCCCGTAGTAAAGTTTCACCACTTACGAGTATAATTAATACCTCTCTCCCCCAGGTGTTAAGAGATGATTCTCTTCCTGTTTGCATGCCTGAAAAGGTACATGATGTGAAACTGGGTGCTGCATCAGAGGATAGCAATGTTGCACCACCAGCAAGTGACAGCCAAAGTAATCCTGCTTCTGGTTCTAGTAGCAGGGCTGTTGCTGTTAGGGGCTCGGATTCCACTGATTTTAGGAGTGGTAGTTCTTATGGATCTAGGGGAGCTATGTCATTTGCCGCCGCTGCCATGGCTGGGCTTGGATCTGCTAATGGCAGAGGCATCAGGGGAGGAAGAGATCGACAAGGACGTCCCTTGTTTGGTAGCTCTAGTGACCCTCCAAAGTTAATCTTTTCTGCTGGTGGGAAGCAACTAAATAGGCATTTGACAATCTATCAGGCCATCCAGCGACAACTTGTTCTGGAAGAGGATGATGAAGACAGGTACGGTGGCAGGGATTTTATCTCCAGCGATGGGAGTAGGCTTTGGAGTGATATATATACCCTTACATATCAAAGGGCAGATGGCCAAGCTGACAGGGCTTCTGTTGGGGGCCCAAGTTCTAGTGCATCAAAGTCTATCAAAGGTGGCTCTTCCAATTCAAACTCAGATACCCAAGTGCACCGCATGTCACTTTTAGATAGCATCTTGCAAGCGGACCTTCCTTGTGATTTGGAAAAATCTAATCCTACTTATAATATATTGGCTCTACTACGTATACTTGAGGGTTTGAACCAGCTTGCTCCTCGTCTGAGAGTTCAGCTAGTTTCTGACAACTTTTCTGAGGGGAAAATCTCAAGCTTGGATGAGTTGATGACTGCTACTGGTGTCAGGGTTCCTGCTGAAGAATTCATAAATAGCAAGCTCACACCTAAATTAGCTCGACAAATTCAAGATGCCCTTGCTCTGTGCAGTGGGAGCCTTCCGTCATGGTGTTATCAATTAACAAAAGCATGCCCATTCCTGTTCCCTTTTGAGACTCGGCGACAATACTTCTATTCAACTGCTTTTGGATTATCCCGTGCTTTGTATCGTCTTCAGCAGCAGCAGGGGGCTGATGGTCATGGATCAGCGAATGAAAGAGAGGTGAGGGTTGGAAGATTACAACGCCAGAAAGTTCGTGTGTCCCGAAACCGTATTTTGGATTCTGCTGCAAAAGTAATGGAGATGTATTCTAGCCAGAAGGCTGTGCTTGAAGTAGAATATTTTGGTGAGGTTGGCACAGGGTTGGGTCCTACCTTAGAGTTCTACACGCTTTTGAGTCACGATCTTCAGAAAGTCACTCTTGGAATGTGGAGGTCAAATTCAGCAGCAGAGAAACCTTCAATGGAAATTGATGGAGATGATGACAAAAATGGAAAATCCAATAATGAATCTGGTACTGCTGTTGCTGCAGATCTTGTCCAGACTCCACTTGGTTTATTCCCTCGTCCTTGGCCACCAACTGCTAGTGCTTCTGAGGGGAGCCAAATATATAAGACCATTGAGTATTTCCGGCTGGTTGGACGGGTGATGGCCAAAGCTCTTCAAGATGGACGGCTTTTGGACCTACCACTTTCGATGGCATTTTATAAGCTTGTGCTTGGTCAAGTAGGCTATTGAACCTTTTCATTTTACTGCACATTAGCTAGATTTTATCGTCCCACTAGTTATGTCTGTTGGTTGAAATATATATCCTCTTATTAATTGCAGGAACTTGATCTGTATGATATTCTTTCGTTTGATGCTGAATTTGGGAAGACTTTACAAGAATTGCATGCCCTTGTTTGTCGGAAACATTATCTAGAATCAATAGGTAGTGATCATGAAGCCATTGCTGATTTACATTTTCATGGGACCCCGATAGAAGATCTCTGCTTGGAATTTACTCTTCCGGGTTATCCAGACTACATTTTGAAGCCAGGAGATGAAACTGTAGAGAACCTATCCTGACTTCAATATCCTTTTGAATTTGGATGTAATATTTCTTGCTTAAACTGCCCTCCATTCTGATGATTTATTTTTCTTCAAATTTTGTTATAACCTTCAGGTCGATATCAATAACTTGGAGGAATTCATATCCTTGGTAGTTGACGCAACTGTCAAGACTGGGATTACGCGACAAGTGGAAGCATTTAGAGAGGGGTTCAATCAGGTTCAGTTTCATCTGTTTCTTATGAATTCAGTAATTATTAAAAGAGAATTTTGTGCCTTAGATGTTTAATTACGTTTTATAAATTTGAAGCTTGATGGCGTTTCCTGCATTATATATTTTATTGATGCCTGCTATTTATACTTAAATCATCTGCTGTTTATGTATCAATGTTTCCTAAATCTACTACAAATTTACAACTGCCTTGATTTTTGGATATCACATTCTTTTTTTCTAATGTTTCGAGTTCCATTAATTCCTGTTCTGCTTAACAATTAGGTTTTTGACATCTCCTCATTGCAAATATTCACTCCACAAGAATTGGATTATTTGCTTTGCGGTCGCAGAGAGTTGTGGGAGGTAACTCTCTCTCTTTCAGCCATTTATGCATTATGAGACTGGAGCTTTTTTTCTGTATTATTTATTGGATGCTTTGACTGATGCAGCCTGATACACTTGTTGATCATATAAAATTTGATCATGGATACACTGCCAAGAGTCCAGCCATTGTTAACGTATGTCTTTTACTTCAATTTTTGAGGATCATGTTTTGGAGAATATGCATCTTTGTGTTTTTAATCTTTCTGATTGTTTTGTTGCTGGGGTTGCGATGTTTATAGCTGCTTGAGATTATGGGAGAGCTCACACCGGATCAGCAGCGTGCATTCTGTCAGTTTGTTACTGGGGCACCCAGGCTACCACCTGGAGGTCTGGCTGTCCTAAACCCAAAATTAACCATTGTGAGAAAGGTATGGCCATGAAGCTGTGTATCTGTTGCAATTTAATGTTCTGTTCGGGGCATGCTATGCTGAATGTGCATTACATTTTAGGAGTGCTTGCATGTCACTATTCATATATGAGCTTCTATAGGCTGTCATTGCAAGGTTGTTAAAATGCCTTTTCAACTAGGATTTTCATAAAATACAATCATAAGATGAATTGTAAAATCATGTGTCGAAATAAATTAAATATTGGTCAGTTAAGTGCACAGATATGTGAAATCTTATACTATGATGTAGTTTGCAATAGTGACCATGGTGGCCTGAGCAAGAAAAAAAATGCATGGAGTCATGCGTATGGTACTGTAATTGATTTGAGGTGCTTCTTGTTTGCACAAGAAAAACAAAGGGTACTGTTATTGATTGGAGGTTCTCGTTTGTGTCCCCCTTTTCCTATGAAGTGGAATTATGCATGCTCCTTGAATTACAATTGGTAATTGATACCATAAATTGCAAAAATAGAATGCTTGATCACTTGAAAGAATAAATTTTCAACCTTAAAAGTTGGGTAAGATATATCAGATGATCATCCCTGGTTGTGTTTTTTTTTTTTTTGCGCATTGAATTGTCTGGTGTTAGTCTTAAAAGATTCCCATTTCATGTGTATTTATAAACTATGAGCTGTGGCGTAAATGAAATTCTAATGTTTTCCTCATTACCTGCACAAGTATGTGGAATAGCTATTGGGCAGTGTGGGTTTCAATTTTTTTTTTGGGGCAGGGGATGATGCACAGGTATCGTTTTCTGGGGCAGCAACACATGGTAGTTTGTCATGTATTTTTAAATGGCATCTTCCTGTAAATTTTATAATTTTATGGTTAAGTTTGTCGTCTTTTATTTGAGCAAGATTGTCATCTCTATGTCTTAGCTGTCAAAGCCATCTTTTATTTTCTTTAGCTGCCTATAACAATAGCATTTCTGGATGCAGCATTCTTCATCTGCAGGGAATGCAATGCCAAATGGAACTGGACCTTCAGAATCAGCTGATGATGACTTGCCTAGTGTCATGACATGTGCTAATTACCTAAAGCTTCCTCCTTACTCTACCAAGGTACTGTATTTGGTTATCAAAATGGAACTCACAAATTTTTTCTTATCATGCTAACTAAGCTGTATTTCTCAGTGGTATCTTGGTTAATGCCTGCTTAGTCGTCTGGGAATTTTTACATCTTCTGGTGCTTACTATGGTTGTGCTTTAAACAGGAAGTTATGTACAAGAAATTGCTGTACGCAATCAGTGAAGGGCAGGGATCTTTTGATCTGTCATGAGTTTTTTTGAGTAGGTGATCTAATCTCTGTATATTTACATCACAAGAATCCCAGACTTTTTCCCGGGATGCATTTGAGATTACAAGGCTTCTTTTTGGTGCTTCTTTAAGCTATGTCATCAAGGTCAGGTCATAAATTCTTGTGGAGGCTCTTGGCAAATTTTGTTATTGGAGCTGGATAGAATGTTTGCCTGGATAGCTCACTCATTTGTTCTCTAAACTCTCTGTATATGCAGCTCATCGAAGACGTCCTCTGATATTTACGATTATGAAATTATTTTATTGGTACTTCATTGGCAGGATGTCTTTGGTTCCTTAAATTTTGCGGGTTAAATTTTTCAGGTTGGTTGCTGCTGCATTTTCATGCTGTAAAGAAGGAACATGTGGAGGCGTGTTCAGTTGCTAATTCTTGTAAATAAATAGAAAAATTTCAATTTTTTTCTACTTAACTTTCTTGTCCGATAGAATGAATATACATGTATTTCAAGTAATGGTGGGAATGGCAAAATAAACATTGAAATATTTCTACCCCCCTCCCTTTTTTCGTAATTTTGTTTTATTTTATTTCTTGCATTTTTTTGTTTTGAAATGTATTTTGTAGGTTACATTATCAAATTCAAAAACTCTTTTTTTGTTATGCAAGAAACGGGAGGTAAAATCAAACGACGAAACAAATAACAAAGTACATTTTAGGTTGCTGTGGTCGCTCGTGATTCTTTAATCTTATATTGGAGTCAAGTTCCCCTTCCATTCTGACCTTTCTGTTCACTTTGTCAATGCACCGTCCGTTTATGTCTGAGGGCTCCGTCTCCAGCGCTAGCTGATTTGAACAGTTGAGGGGGAGAGAGGATATGGAATTCTGAATCTGCATATCACTCTAGTCCATCGTGGTTGGGTTGAAGTTGGAACCTGTGTCTGAACTTCCTTACTACTAGACAAGGCAGGCCTGCGTTTATCATCACCAAAATCCCTCACAAAGTTCAAACAACAAGAGTTTTGCGGCTGATATTCGCGTCCAATCCGTAAGTTGCATGAAATTCCCATGCATTAGGATGAAGTAAATAACCATCTAATCCCTAACATGATCCATTCATGTCATAAACCCACCCATACTTCAAAGCATGACGTAACATCTGTCAATACCAGTTTTGGTCTTTGATTTTGTCATCAAAGTCAAAATCCCCAGAACTGCACTAGCTTCTTCATTTGCACAACTGTTCCGAACTATATGATCGGCATTTGTAGGCAAATGTAGGCTCTACGCTCTCAGCGTGTGAGGAAGTTACACCTTCACGTTATACAAACCACGCTATCTTCCTTGATGTAAACCTAATTAGAGACAGACGGCTCTTTCCCTTGTCACCATTACCACAGCTTTAATACTAACCTTTTTGAGTAGGATGATAGATATAAAATCCTCAGAAAGTAGCTCCCAACATCTGAACATATCTAATTTTATCCATTTCATGCTTCCATTTGGAAAATGGTACTCCAGCCCTGTTGTGTTGGCCTTTTCTTTTTTGAAAAAAAAATGAATCGTTTTAATTTCTAAGAGTTTTGGTGTTTGGGTTTTAAATTTAAATAACTAGATTGAGGATCTAAGTGACAATCGAGAAAATTATCTTCAGAAAACTCAAGTTTCCTGTTAATTTCTTTTCCTGACAGGTAAGAGTGCTTTCAGTCCAGTTTTCATATGGAGAGATTAAATTTCTTTGTAAACTAGTTTTAAACAAATCATTCATTTAACTAATATATATACTCACAAGAAGAAATCAACGGTGCCTTTTGAATCTATCTGCTTTCAAATAAAATTTATATTACAAATAAAAAATAATCTACCCCCTACGATGGATTGCTAACCTGCCAATGAAAGTATGCAAGTCATCCTTCGAATTAATCTGTCGAGGCACTTGAATATTTATTCTTCAATAAATAATTGGTGAACGTCTATATATGGCATGCATGGTCGAGACATTCAGGGGGAGCTTCTGAAGGGCAATTAACAACCTCGGATTTTTACAGTCGTAATTGGTTGTTTTACATGGGAATCCTTTTGTTGTTTTCACTGTAAATCTAGGGATACATTCAGGATGAGCTGCTGCACTCTGGAGCACAGCAAAAAACACTTGGGGCATGCAGTCCTTGGTTGTTTTACGTGAGAGTTTAATTACTTGCTGCTCTTACACTTAAAGTGCGAATCACCTGCAAAATGCAAACATATATCATGTAATTAACTAGCTGTTTGGTTTCCTTGTAGCAAACAACAATTGACGATCGACGTATTATAAGAGAGAAATAGAGAGACTAAAGAGATGCTACGAGCAAGAGCAACGCAATTCTTTGTCTTCTAGCGATCTGTTGCTGGAAACGAGTGAGGATGATTATTTTCTTTTTTGTTTTTCTAATGTAACCTACTTTAACCAGTATTTATAGACCAGCAGGCAAGCGAGAAGAAATTTATGGAATATGATGAAGTACCCCGAAAAGGTAGAAATAAATGGAATATGAAATTAGCTCCAAGGAAGATTATCTTTTCGTTTTTTATTACATGAATGGCATCCAAACCGTACAAATTCTAGCGAATTTACATTAAGCTCTCACGTCGAGTTTTAAAAAAATTAGCTTAAAATTGATTTGGTTTAATCTAATTAATTTAGTTGATTTAATTACAACTTGGTGTGATTTAAAAAAATAATTTTCTTTTTATAATAATATATTTTAATTAATTTAAATCAATTCATGGATTTTTAATGGAATTATACACTTTCTCGAAGTTTAATAACTTTGCTTTATGGAAACGAGAGAATTGTGAGTTATATGTTAACATATATTTCCAAAATATCCTTCCTGTATATTAATTATTTGACAGACACATATATGGCTAAAAAATAATACTAATAATTACGTTTATATACTTAAATAAAATCCAACCACACTCTAGCTCCGAGCTTCAGAATTATCGAATCCGGTTCTCACCATTACTTTTGTTAATTATTTTTCAAAAAAATGGCTTTGCATCTTAATTTACAAAGCATTTCTGATCTTCATCCGTAAGTGTGTGTAAAAAACTACTTGTATTGAAAATAATTAAAATTTTATTTAGAAAAATTAAAATAAAATAATTCTACTTGTAAAAGCAAAATTTCAATTGAGAAATGTCTAATACATTGAAGTTTGTAACTTTAAATTTATAACATGCTGTTTTCACAAAGTAAATTTCATATTCATGACCAAATGCAGGAGTGGTATAGTAAAGACATTCTATTTACATCAAGCCTCAGAATATACATATCATAAAATAAATTATATAAAAATTTTATAGCGTTTTAATATTTTTCAAATATTATATTATTCAAAACTAATAAAATCAAATAATACTTAAAAAATCCTCATCATCAGATAAAGCAAAACAAATAATTTATAATATTTATTACATTATTAAAATCCAAATTTAATTAAAGCAAGGTAATAATAAAAGTATTTAAAGCATTGAATCAAAATTAAAAAGAAATCCTCACAGGACAAGCAAGACATACTGACCAAAACTGAAGAATTAGGAATACTCAATAAAGTTTATCTGCTAACGGAGACTAAGAACTTAAAATAATATTAAAATAGAGGGCTGAGTTCAACTAACTCAGTAAGTGAATACCATTTAACATACATCTTGGATATTAATAGTTTGCAAGTCGATATATCTCGATATAAATATACACACTAAACATATTATTGTAAAGTAGTGAAATACATGACAAAGATCAGATGACACCCGAAAATGACCACTATGGAAGGATCAGTGATCACAAACCGATGTCTCTCTCACCAACTAGGTATGCAGAATATTATGTGCACATAGATTAACTACTATCTAGTAGCATGAAGTTATTCACAATTATACGATATCAAAACATAATAAATACTCACATAATTATCAAATTAATGTATACCATATCGAATAGAATTTGGTTCAATTGAATGTGAGCGCAAATTCAAGAATAAATGAGTACTTAAAAAATAAAGCAATATATATAAATATTTTATAAATTAACTAGTTATACTCATCATATAATCAACACATATATTTATTTATTTTACATGCATATTAAAGATAATCCCATTACCCGAAAAACAAAAACAAAAGACAATAAATGCATAATCAGAGACTACTAAAGATCATTAGGAAGAAAGTTAGCAGAACCTCTAACGGATACGAAAAACACTAAAAAATAACTTAAAGCAAAGTAACATAAAAAGATTAAAATTCTAAATTTAAAGACCAAAATATAAATATAAAGCCAAACTATTTCACCTGATCGATTCTGAATATAATTTAATTTGATCGAATCTAACAGATCCAATAAAACTCTGTTGTGGAGTCAATTGATTGACCGCTATTACTGGCCAACCGATTGGTCGATTTAGACCAACTGGTCGACCGACAACAACAAGCAAATTGGTCGACTGGTTGATTAGGATTCCCAAAATTTCTAAAATGCCAATATTTAAAATTGGAGATCCCTAAAAGAAACCTTTTGTTCTTTAACAAACCCATAATCCAAATATCAAATAAATTCATTTTAATCCAACTAACACCCTAATATATCAATTTAAACTCCTAAATTATTCAATTATCAAAATCATAATAAAACCCTCATCTCCTCTCTATTTTTTTCATAAACAAACCATAATAAAAAATAACAAAAAAAAAACTTATTTATTTCTTCAACCTTTATGTTTTTTAAGGAGCAGATCACGATAAAAAGGAAGAGAGAGAGAGAGGAACATAAATTTCTCTTGCACCTTTTTTTTTAAATGAATAGTTTAGTTTTGTTGGGTTTAGGCTGATGTGTGCTTGGGTCTATACCTAGAGTTTGGGTCTTAGAGCTGTGGATATTCCAATTGCTGTAGGATGAATTTTAGATGCCCTTTAGGTGAGGCCACAGGCCAATACGTATTGATAAGTATAGCTGCTCATCTTGTATTAGTCCTTGGTATTATCTACGAATGACAATACTGGCCAAATTCAATGTTTGTTGTGCAATGTTTATTCACACATAGTATAATTTTCTGCTTTTCTGCAGCCATTGAAAATTTAAACATTCATCAACATGATTTTCTGCAGCCTCCTCAGAAGAAAATTTCAAATTTAATTTATTTTAAGCACCTAATCAACATACTAAAGGGAAAATTTCAAGAATGAAAATACTCAAGTCTACATGTGCTTGAAACCGCAATAAAATTGCTTTGGAACACGATCACAAAAAACATTGAAGCCTAGTTAGCAGAACGCTTGGGATCCTTGGTGCTGCACTTCACTTGAACTGCTAGTGTCTTGCTGATACCTGGACAATCATCTTTCTTGCCAGCAAAAAGTCCCTTGTCAATAGGGATATCACAGCTAGTTTTTCCCAAGCAATGCTGCTCAGATTCAAGTAGAAATCTCATTAGTCTCTTACCAGTTAGCTATATATAGCCCTGAAAGATGATGTATTTTTTTTTTTAAATAATAATTAAAGAATTACCTCTTCAACAACTTGTTTGGAGACCGGTGAATGACAAGTTCCAACGGCATAGTCTCCACAGGTACCCAAAGGATCACCAAAGCTTGCAAACTGCACGGCGATAATCTTCTTCTGGTTTGGACACTTTAAGTGAGCTGCTGGTTTTGCATTATCCACAACAGGTGTGAATTTGTTATTCTTCCTTTCCCATGATTTCACACTTGGTGGATGATATTCAGTCACGTAGCTACAGATAGTATCTCTATTGACAGTTAAGATCTCAATCTTTTCAGGGTTTGCTTCCTCCTCCTCGAATATAACCATCAGGTTGTCTGTTGGTTTTAAGTAAGATCTTGGGATGTGGTACCTGATTTTACAAGCAAAGGTTGATAATCTAGTCCTTTTCTTTGAATAATTTTTGCTTTGGATAATTAAGAAACATTGCTTTACTTACTCTGATTGAGTAGGTTCTCCAAGAGGGGAGACGTAAGTCATCCAATATCGACCAATGCTCTTACCATTGATCCAAATCATACCCTTGTTCATGCCAGTCATCCGGACAGCAAGAGGGGATTTTCCTTCAGGGGCATCAAAGTGAGTCTGCAACAAGAAAATATGATGCCTATTTGAAAGCCAAGAAACCAGTTCGTTTCCAAGTGATACCTGAGACGTTAAATTTAAAGATTGATCGCTAGGACAAATGATATCCCAACATTACCTTGTACCATGTAACAGGAGGTCCTGCCTTCTGGACTTTTGTCCATGTTACCTTCCCCCCACCTTCCTTTGTGAACAATTTAGCCGTCTCTCCTGACAAGCCAACCTGCAAGTTGGGATCATGCAATCCACATTAGCCCTAATTTGCTATCGTTGTGATGTTATTCTTTGATGAACTTGATTGAGTATTCCCTATTTATACAAGGCCCATCCATACCTGATGTCCCCAGCCATTGGATGTCAGATCAAGCGTTCCAGTGTTCAAACCTAGGATTGATACACCGCGAGGTCCAGCATACCTGTGCTCCATGTAGGCTCCGCTATCCTTCATTGACAAGGAGAAACTCGCGTCAGTTTCAACTCTAAAATTCATTTCCAAATTCTGAACATCTGTTAGTTACGATATCTACTTACTGGGAGTCCAACTAGAGTTCCTAAGAGTGTAACAAAATTAATCCCAGGCTTCAAATCCACAGAATGCTGGAGGACAAAGCTCTTCTCAATTTGGCTTCCATGCGCAGAACCTGAAAACATTAACCACAGTTACCTCAAGAAAATCTTGTTACTAAAGCATGCTCAAAATTATAATAATTATGATGTGTTTGTGATAATTACCTATGAATTCCCCATTTACAAAAGCAACCATCGCATGGCCAAGACTTGCAACTCTTAAGACTGGATTAATACGTTTACGCTCGTTCATATCACGGCGATCCACATTTATGCTGGAATTAGAATTTACAGAAACACGTCAGGTTTTGGTTTCAGTAGAATCACTAGGTAAGTCCTGTTAGCATTCATCTATTTGCTGATGGATAGGCTAAAAATAAGCTTATATACTCACGTTGTGGTGAACCAGACGTAGTCAGTTTTATCTTTAGTTAAGTTATAAAGCTCTTTTGGCAAGCTGGAATCTACTTGAAGCTGAGCTGGAATTGTTTCTGAGTACATATTCCATTCCAGTTTGTTTGTTTTTCTTGATTTCACGAAGTTTCTTGAATTATGTTGTGACACAACCTGTTTGACATGAAAGAAAAAGAAGGAATTATTTAGAGGCTGTCAATCTGTTTTAGGGGCCCCTCCTGTAGTTCGTTTTAAGCAATTATCAATGGAGACATGGTAAGAGATTAGGAATTACCGTCATGGTATTATAAACGACAGTCTTGCAATCTGGGAGGATGCTAATGGAACGAGCAGGCAGGAAATACTCCTGACCCCTGAATTTAACAGTTTCTGCTTCTTTTGAGTTGTTGCTGGCCAAGAAAGCGGCGCAAACCTTTGTTCCTGGTTGCTCATAGAACCTAGCCTGTAAAGAAAGACAGATTAAGGAACTATATTCATTTATTTTTGGAGCTGAACAATCTTATTTCTTACGTGGTTGCAAGGGGAACTCTGGAATGGAGTTAAAATCTCCCGTAGATGCTTAGTTGCTTACCTCTACATCAGCAGACAACTTTTGAACATTGGGGTTTCCCCATAGAAGAGCCTTCTTGCATAGATTTAGAGCCCTATGCAGGTCCTTGAGGTGACCCCATTTTGGTTCCCTCTGCAAACCTGCAAGACATGGAATGAAAGGCCTATTAGTTATTTTAAGGATCTTCGCTTCTGGCTGCATCATAGATTTAAAGATGTTAAACCTTACCATATTCATCAAGAGGAGCTTCATCGTAGTAACGGGTTGTTACAAATGAGGCAGCAGTTCTATCAAAGTTTGTCCCACCATGATACTGCAAACACAGTAATTAAAATGTTTCACAGAAGAAAATTTCTCTTGTTGGAAGAAGTTACAGAGATTTCACCATTCTCCTTACCATGTAGTAGTTAACTAGACTACCATTCTTTGAAAACCAGCGAGCAACAGAAAATGCAGTATCTTCTGCTGATCTTTGGGATGGGGGGTCTCCAAAAACTCTAAACCTGTTAGCATTCATTGGAATTCTGTTAGCATCATAGCTTCATTTGCTTCTCTATCTTGTTCTTTCAATTTGTTTTCCTTTTTTCATATCTAGGCTTTACAGATTGTTTTGTATGGAACATTAATGCTTCTGAATGATTCAGTGCTAATCTTCAAGGTCTATACTCACTGAGCAGTCCAGTTCTCGGTCCATAGAGATGGCTTGTTGGGTTTATTGGGGCCTGTGAATGTATCTCCGCAGTGCCTTCCGTTGCATGTATTGATCTGCACAACAAGGCATTAGTGTTTCATTATAATTTGCAGATCAGTCCTCTTGGACTAGGAATTTTGATTCATGGAAAACCTTGTTAGCTTACCACTGGACCAGGAGCATCCTTCTGCTTGCACATGACCCATGGGACTCCAGTGTTCAGCCCCAAAGCCATATTTCCTGCCCACTGAATATAGCTAACTCCCAAGTTTTTATATGCAAGCTGGACACTGTTGTACTCATTCTCAATCTGCATTACAATATAAAAAAATAAAATAAAATGGATGAGAGGTTCAATGGTAAAAATAAAAGATATGGAGGTTGTGATTATTAGAGTGGAATCAAACCTGAGACAAGATAATGGGGCCTCCTTGTGATGCAAACAACTTCTCTTCTTTCATCATGTCAATGATTTTCGTAACGAATTTCTCCATATGATGCTGCAAAATTTGAAACTATTTGTCAAATAATCTGGTTAATTATTTCAGAAACTTCTTTTTATGCAATGGGGCGATGCTAGTACCTTGAAGGGTGCGTTGTCGGAACGGAATATGATGTCTGGAATCTCTCTCAACCAATATGGAAGTCCTCTAAGAGATCACATTGAAAACAATGTGTAAGAGAGATACATATAAACTGATGTAGCAAAATAAAATATGAAATGATCAGAAGAAAGAAGACACGGAGCTGAATCATACCCATGGTTCCATTCAGCCTGGATGAATGGTCCAAGCCTGAGGGTTGCAAACATACCATTCTCCCCAATAGTCTTGATGAACTTCACCAAGTCATATGGCCCTTCAAAGTTAAACTACAATAACAAACATAAATCAAAATTAGCCCAACAAATGCTAATTGCAGACAGAAAAACAGTCTGTCAAGATATTGATCACAAGACTGGTCTCTTACCTTGCCTTGCTCCGGCTCGTGAATGTTCCAAAAGACATAAGTTTGGATCACATTCAAACCTCCACGCTTAGCCTTCAGGATTAATTCTGGCCACATCTGAAGCCAGATTCAACACAACAGATTAGTCCTATCCTTTTAAGATGAAAAAAAATGTATAATAATCTCAATAGTAAAGAACATTATTATTACATCAGGAGTACTGCGAGGATAGTGAATGGAGCCAGAGAAGAGAAGCTCTCTTTTGCCATTGATGATCAAGGACCTTTCATCATAAGTCACACCTACTTGCTTACCCCCATGAGCAACGACTGAAGAAACCAATAAGGAAAGAAGTGTAGCAATTAAAAAAACATGGTTTTTTCCTGCCATGTTTACCTCTCTTATATAACCAAAACTCAAAGAAATAAAAGAAGGAAGCTGTGTTGTTTTTTCCTGCAGGGAAGAGCCAACATTTGGGTATACGCTCCTCTTCGGTTTACGAAGAAGGAGGTACCCAGCAGCTGGAAATGCAGGTATTTGATGATGCCAATGGTATAGAGAGAAACGAAAGGTTAAAAGATGGTCACAGAGGAAAATTCGGACACAGGCATGTTTTATAGGTTGCTGTTTTAAAGTAATGGTCGCGACCGTCTTATGTTGAGAGTTTTGATGTTAGTGTCTGCTATTGTTTTGATGGTTTGTTTGAATTGGTCAGTGACACCTCATGGCTCATGCAATTTCGAAGGTGAAGGTTTGACTACTAAATTTATGACACATTAAAAAATCATGTTTCACGAGTTTTTATTTACAAATTTATTAAAATAATTTATTTATTTTTTTTCCTACATTAACATTAACGTACCAAAATAATAAAAAAACAAATAAAAATAATAATTGCAACTAAAAAAATTAATTTTTTTTTAAATCACGGTTGAAGCACTGTTAAATACACTCTTTATAACATTCAGCACACTCAAATGTGAATTAAGTACAAAGGAAAAGTAATATTGGGTTAAATGAGGTGAAATTATTCAATATAAACTATTTTTAATATAATTATTATCCTAGCTTGGCATCACAAGTTAATCCAAAATTTGGACTTAATTAAAATAGTTTATTTTATGATGATAATTCTCCATGTGATTATTTTAGATTTAAATAAAAAGCCTTTTTTTTTCATTTTTCACGTACAAATATGAATTTTATTGAAACAAAAGAATGATATATATCAATTTCATGTTTTGACCACTTAAATGGGTTTTGACTCCTCGATTTTATTAATCTCTTATTTAGCATGTCATGGAGTTACTTGAATAAAAACACATAAATTGATATAAAAAAGAGAAAAACCTTTTTTTTAAATCCCAATTTAGGGCCATTAGACAAGAAAGCAAAAACGGCACCGGATTTTCATTTTTTTTTCCTCTTCCTTTCCCTCCCAAAAATAAACTTTCCCTCCCACAAAAATTAGAGAAACAAAACCACCAAAAATCACTCTAGACAAGAGAAAATCAACAATAATGTCAAGTAGTCACCAAGAAGATCTTGACCTTCTCCTCTCTCTTCAAGACAGAGTTCTTGAAACCCCTCCTGGTTCCCCTTCAAATCACCATTCCCTTTCACCAGGTACTATATGTTTTTTGGATTCATTTGGTGCTGTTTAAATTCATTTTTAGAAGCAGTGAAAGTTTCAATCATTTTTAATAACCTGTAAGAAAGATTGAAGCTTTCGCTTCTTCGTTGCTTGTTATGTTGATCTTCATTGTGGGTTTCTCTTAGTTTAGCCTAATTTACAGGATTTCTATATTTTTGTGTGTATATAGTGGGTAGTATTAATGTGTATTGCTAAACTTCAGTTTTAACAAATAAAGTTCATTTCTTTAAAAAAGGGCCGTTGATTTTGGCTTTTTTTGGTAGAATTTTAATGTGGGCATCTCTTTTTTTCCTTTCTAAATTTGCAGATTTTTGTGTTTACTGGTCTGTCATTGTTTGTTGGGCTAATGGGTTTTTTAAATTCTCTAATGGGGTGGTTACTTTCTGATAAAAATCAATCAGGGTGTTTTAGTTGTGACCTTGTTTGCTAAAATTTGCCTCGTACATCTCTCATTTTGCTTATGGGGCTGGTAATGGTTGTTTGATAGTGTTATATTTTTGGAGAACTTATTGTAGGTTATCTATTGATTTGTCTTGGTTGTGAAGGGTATTTATCGGATGATGGATCACCAAGGCGAAAAGGGCAGGCTGATTTGTCAGTGTTTAGAGATGCTGTTCAAGATTGTCTTGATTATGAGCCAAAACCAGTGGTGAAAGCTGGAAAAAAATTGAATGTTTTGAAAAACTCCACTGAGGCTAATGTGGAGAAGTATTCAGGTTTAAGAATAAGGTAGCTTTATCCAACTATAAATAAATGCATTTAAATGATAATTAACACTTAGTTTACCGTCTGAGATACGAATGCTATTAAATTTGTTACCCAAATGTGCCTTTTATAAACAGTTTGGGTGGTTAAAGCTGACTGTTTATTAATCTATTCGTGTTATGAGATAAGTTTAATAAATTATATAGTTTATACCATTCCCTTGCCAGAGAGGAGTTGACACTAATGGACTTATATTCCTTTCAAAGTGACCAAATGGAAGCTAAAATTGAGTTGAGAAAACCTTAGAAGTTGGCTAATTATGTTTTATGTTCAATGTATTAATTTCTGTTTCAGGAATCAATCGGTCACTGCTGTGGAGCTCAGCGAGCGTTTCTCAGAAATTCGCTTTGTTCGGTTACCAACTATTAAGTAATTTTATTGTACCTCAAATCATTATGTGTGTGAGTGTGTGTGTATTAAACAGTTGTGATTTTTGAAGCCATTTACTTCGTTACAGTGAATCTGTTGAATGGATTAATTGGATTTCGAATTGCATCATGGCTTATGATTTCTATTATATGGTTTTGTAGAAATTTATTGATGGGAGACACTCTCATGGGATGTTGGGCAACTGTTGGAGTGTTGATTGAGAAGGGAAGTCCAAAGACTAGTTCTGTTGGGAAGAGCTATTGCATATGGAAATTTGGTTCTTTGGACGAAAGCAGTATATCTCTTTTCCTGTTTGGCGATGCTTATCAGCAGAACTGTAAAGAGCAAGCCGGGACAGTTTTTGCACTGTTCAATTGCACTGTTCGCAAGGACAATGTGGTATCATCAGCTTTTCGCATTCTTTTGGTCCTGCGAGTTTACTTGTCTTTTTCCTAAAAGAAATAAAATCTTCCATTTTCTTACTTTGTAGGGAACTGGTTTTTCTTTGAGCGTGTTCTCTGCAAATCAAATATTGAAGATGGGTACTTCAATTGATTATGGAGTTTGCAAGGGAAAAAGGAAGGATGGATTGCCTTGTACACTAGTCATAAATAAGTATGTTTCAGCATCTTTAAAATCATGTCACTTTCTATAGCAATATGAAATTTCATACAAGTTATCTCTGCCTGAATTCTATAAGGACTATACAACTTTCCTGAACAACAGTCAAGAAAGTTTTATCTGCAATCCCAGTCAAGTTTGATATAGTCCTTTGTCTTATATAGCAGCACTTAGTTTCATATTGAGAATTGTAAGGTTTCATGTTCTTGTATCAAAGTTGCTATGTAAAAATGCATGCAATTCTGATTCTTGATAGTCTGACTCTGGTCACTTTGCTGTTTCAGACGTCAAGGGATGTATTGCAGGTATCATAACTCTGTAAGTATGACTCTCCAGTGCTGCTATCTATTTTGATCAACATGTCTTTAGAATGGACGTGCTTATACCTGTTTTGCTGCTGCAGAAAACATCAGAGAGGTTTTCCACATTGCGAACTGAGCTTAAGGGAGGGTATGTGAGCAACGCTTGGAATCGTCTGACAATTTGTAGCTTCTACTGTTTTAACATTTGCATAATCCAACGAAACTTGTCTGCAACCTTTGTTTTAAATTTGACTTCTCTTCACTCCCATAAAAAAAAGAGGTTTTTATCACAAGTTGTAATTTTCGTTGTCAGGAACTTGAAAACAGCCTTCAGGGATCCACTCAAGTCACGAGGCATTTACTTGGTCGACCCTCTAGCAGACAAAACATTATTAAAAAGGCCCACACAGCCAGTGAAATTATTGTCTGTGGAGGCACTCAAAAGAGCATTGAGGTTTGTCATAGATTGCATGCTTAATGCTCATTATCTGTGTTAAAACTGCGACCTTTTTAATTGCGGTTAATTCATTCATTATTGTACTTGAACAACAGCAATGCAGATAAAGTGACAACAAATTCACACTCACAGGGGATAAGGTTCCTCAATGAAATCACAGGTTTAAGATCATTGGCCTTATCTGCTGTTGTTGATTTTATATCATCGCCTGAATTCTCATTATTTGGTATTTGCAGGAAAACTGAGTTCAAAAAATTCAGATAAAGTATCTGCCACGCAAAACAGACAAGTAAATAGTTCAGAGAAAAGGTGAATCATTTATTTGATGCCATCGATCACACATTTCTGATCTTTGCACTTGAGTCTGCCTTTCTATGCCATTGAACATTCATCCGTCATTCTTCAGGAAATCATCTACCAAGAAATTGGATCCATCTACGGTCACAAAAAACCAACCAGATTTAAAAAGAAAGAAAACCGTGCAGGGGCAAGCTTCAGTAGACCAAGTCAAGCAGGGGACAACAAAGATGATTGAATTAGATATATTTGATTCAGACGAAGAACCATGAGTCTTGCATTTCTGCTCACCGTGGAACACCTTTTCTACTTCATGGGGAAAATTACATCTCACATAATAATTTAGATTTTATGCTTGAGAGCCACGGCTATTTTGAAATACATTGTGGGAGGTGCAACCTTGGTGGTCCGTCCTGCTTCAGGACTTCAGAAGGAGCGATCTATTATCTAGAAGAGTTGAAGGTAAAACCGTAAAAGTCACGGCTTGCTGCTTCGAAGCAGTGAGGTAAATGAGCAAGCAGAGTTTGGAACCTTTTGGCTCTATAATGTGATAAAATCTTGGAAGATTATTTTTGCTGTGAGTGTCCTTGTTGTATGAAAAATACAAGTTGATTTTGCTTGTTTATCATTTCAATTTCTGCCCTAGCAATTAGCACAAGGAGTTTCTTTATAACAGCATTCATTCGACCATTATCAAGCAAGTAGATATTATTTGTCTTTGGGAGGTTCAACGGATATTTACTCCACAATTGTTCGGTTTGAAAATAGACCATTTTTTTGGGCATTATTGAGATAACGGTGGTGGTGTTTGTTTTTTAAATTTTTTTATTTAAAAATATATTAAAATAATATATATTTTTTTAATTTTTAATCTTAGTATATCAAATTAATTTTTTTAAAAATATTAAAAAAAAACACTGCCATATAAACAAACAGCATCTAGTTGTTTTACCATTGAAGTCATTGCCAACTACTATCTAGTTTCAGTTTGAAAAAGAAGCATCAATGCATCATAATTTTTATTCTATTGTTGTGATCAGCAAGAAATTGGTGTGGAGCTGATAGGGAGGGATCGTGGCATTTCAGGATAGGATGTTGAATCGAGAGAGGAACTCGAGGAGAGGGTTGGCCATTCGTGCACATGGTCTTGCTGCTAACCGCCCCATGTGTTGTACTAATTTTTGGCATTAATTAGTATATTTAGTTTGCCTGATAAGGAGTTTATTGCTGGGATAATTGAGATGAGGACATTTCTAATGCCTAGAAACTTAAAAACTACAGCTACTGAGGAGTAATCAGAACCTATGTTTGAGCTGCAGAACTTTAGCAGGTCAAGGTCTAGCTAACATCGGTATCTTTTTGGGCAAATAATACAATAATACTCAGGTCTGGACAAGATTGTTAGGTCATGATGATAAATCATGACTCATGAAAGCAACATTGCATGGAAACAGATAGATTGATTGGCAAGGTGAGTTGATGCTTGCATGTGTAAGCCTAAGAAAATGAAGGATTCTTGCTCTGGAAAATGAAATTCTGAGTTGTTTTCCTCCTAGATGTTCATGGAATCGGTTCATCAATCACATGCCGGCCTGGTTTTTTCTATGCATGCAAGCATACAAGTCAAAGGGCTTCCTTCTTTCGTACCGGTGCTGGCAAGGCTACATCAAATGGGACCTCAACACTGCCAGATTCCAGCACAAAACTGCCGTTGACATGTCAAAGATGTAATGATACAAAAACATACTATGATTAGGTGGGTCAATGGACCCTTAGCCAGTAACCACATTCAACAACTACAGTTTTTTTCCTGGAGGTTAAGGTGGTTAGAGAGTTCTTGAGTGGGATGGGTCAGGATATATACTCGAACAAGGTAGGACAACGCTGCTAGCCAATTAAGGTCGCAGGCTCAACCATGTCTAGTTTCAGCTCGTGAGTGGCTTCCCCCATTTCTGTGACACCCTGTTGGCCCCCTTGAATGCCATGGACTCTTCTTCAGGGTTGTTTAAGACAAAGTTGCAGTTTAAATTAATTTTTGATCAGAAATATATTAAAATATATTTTTTATTTTTTAAAAATAATTTTTAACACTAATATATCAAATTATCTTAAAACAATTCAATTATTTTACTAAATATTGCCGCAGGAGGGTGTCATCAACCTATCAAAGTGTCAAATTGCTTCAAATTGAAGGCAATCTTACCAACCAACCTACCTCTGGAAGTAACGTCGGCAAAGTCTAGCAATTTTTCATCCTTGTTATCGTAATTCTTTCCATGGTACTGTGATTGCCATGTAGTATTTCTGCTCCACCAGAACTAGATCTACTCTCTCTTTTTTTGGGTATATATATTTCGAGACATACAAAAAATAAAAAATAAAAAATAAAATCATAAAGAAATACATTATCGTCCCACCACAGTAACAGGTTATAGCTAGAAACTCAGCATACCTAACATGCTGAGAGAAAGGAAGTTTGTACGTGCTTACATGATACGCACAGCATGATTTGTTTTTTAGGTATGCGATATTCTAGACTACGTGATAATTGAGTTTTTTTTTTTAAAAAAAAAATATTCTTTTTCTTTAAATGCATTCCAGGCTTAATTTTGACTTCCATGTAACCTGCTTGATACTCCAGACATGCTTTAAAAAAGGAGCATTTATTGACCTGTACAAGATTTAACTGAGAAAATTGAAACCTTACGGGAGACATGGTAATCGGCAACAAAGTAATTAAAAAAATATTATTTTAATATATTTTTAAATAGAAATTATTTTAAAAAGTAATAATTATTACGTTATTATGTGCCCTTGAAGTTGGCAATTTGAAAATTTGAAAGAGACGAAAACTCTATTAATATTTTATGACTCTTGTCTCAATTTATTAAAAACAAAAGGTCAACCTTTTATTGTTTATATGCATCTTGCATGAACACATCAAGAAAATAATAATAATAATAATAATAATAATAATAATAATA
>Ga0325411_1001394_pt1 | contig 26907 bp, 25 predicted proteins | sample PopdelMetagenome_13_FD_206181 | JGI IMG/M metagenome (GOLD analysis project Ga0325411, IMG submission 206181) | Populus deltoides microbial communities from Bellville, Georgia, United States - Xylem-PdIQD-R4 | ecosystem: Host-associated > Plants > Phyllosphere > Stem > Wood/Secondary xylem...
AAAAATTAGTTTAATGTGAATTAAATTTACTCGTACTATAATGAAGTTGTAAATGTTTTTAAAAAAATTGTGTTGTACTCGAAAAACTATTATTTAATAACACTACATAAATTAAAAAGATATCGCATGATGACGTAGTATTTATGGAATATGATCGCAATTCCAATAATAAAGATATCACAATCTTTATTATTTAATAACACTACATAAATTAAAAAATTCAGTTTTTGTCGTTGCGCGCTTAAGAAACCATGAAAAATATAGTCCTTGTTGGATAGATTTCATATGTAATGACTTTGCACATAGTTTAATGGAATAATAAAAAATATTTAATTTCAATATTATTTATTTCATGATATAATAACAATAGTTAAATCTACAATATTTAAGTTAAAAATCATTAATATATATATATATATAACCTCAATTTGAAAAGTATTTTTTTAACCAAACACATTAAAACTACTTTTTCTTTAACCTCAATTTCAACCATAATTTTAACCAAACACCTATTTTTTCAAATCAACCTCAACTAAAAGTATTTTTTATAAAATAATTTTTTTTAAACCACAATTATAATAACTACCGCAATACCAAACATACTCTAAGAATAGGTGTGTGTGATTTTGAAAAATACTCTCATCTTCCATCTTCGTCAGGTAGTCACTAGAACTTCCAGTTAGTGCTAGAAAAATTAACTTAGAAATGTTTTTCATTTTTTAAATCAAGCAACGAGTTAGTATTATAAGGTCATATTTATAGAAAAATTATATTACAATAAAAGATAAAAGCTACGCCAGAGTACATTAGGTTTCAAAGGTTGCAAAGTGAGGCATAAAACCTTCTTTAGAATGACAATAATCCAAGCCATACCAGACATTTTCAGGCACAAATTTTCTAAAATAGAACACATAAGAAACTGGTACTAAAGCACCGCTGCTTTCTTGATGAAGCACCTTGACCCAGCCTGGTCTCCAATCATCAGTACCAACTTTCTTAAGGTACAATGAGCACACACTTTGCTTCATGCACGTTCCGCTTGCCTCAAACAAGTCTATGGCACATCTTTCAAATCCTCCATACGCACCACCTTGTTTCTTAAAACCCTTCGGAGCATATAACAGCTTGGGGTTCTTTAGATGCTTCACTATGATCAAGTTCCCTGCAGAATCACTGAACCTAACACTGATGTGATCTTTAGTTTCAGCAGATGGAGCACAAGTTGTTTCAATCTCAATTGAATATGAACAGTTTTTTGATGATGATCCTTGGAGGGTGACATTCGTGGCTTGGTTTAGAATGCCCAGAGAAGAAAATGTAATGGCTACGATGAAAAGGATCGGAGAGCTTGTTCTCCTCATCGAAAATTGTTATCCTGGTTCTAGCTAGTCTTCGTGTCGAGGTCATGCATATATATTATTGGTTTTGCTAGGATATAAAGAAGAGGGGACATAAAGGATCACTAAAAATGGTTTTGCTTTCGATAAAGGCAGGCATTTGTGGCAGTGTAAGTGGGTTACTTCGAGAAAGAAGAGGGGATCCCTTTCACTTTCAGTCGTGAAACGCTATCTTCTAACTGTTACAGATTCCGAGACTTGAAAAGAAATTCGGTGGCATCCCTTTCCAAAGATGGAGCATAATTTTAACATGGGGCTATTTTAGATGCCTCTTGTCCTACGAGTTAACAATGATATTACATCTCACTTACTGAGTTGTGGAACCCATATGAAAATAGCCTCTTCTTTTCTTTTTCTCGGTCCTATACCACAATATTGCGCTCTCACTTTTTCTTCTTTTGTAACAACACGATTTAAGCTTCAAAAGTAGGAGAATTAGTGATATTTTTCAATGATCCAGCTCTGGCACTAAAGCACATATTACTGCCTATAATTAGTCACGGGAAAGTGTCCATGTTCATCATCGAGTTCTCCAATAAGCCGTTGAATAAAAAATTAGGTTGGTTATATGCTTTAACCCTGAAAACAGAAAGAGAGTTAGCACCTGGTCCTGGTCTGCAAAGAAGACAGGCCTATGTAAGCACATCCGTCTCGGGCTCAGGCTAGTCTTGGGCCTGAAGAGGCTTCAGACCCATGACTACCCATAATAGATATTTCTTTCCCTCTAAATTAATGGTTGGCGGCCTCAAATCACATCTCTCTCTCTTTCATACACGAAAAATTAGTTGTTACTACTATCAAAAAATAAAAGAAAAAAACCTCGGGCTGGTATATCAGCCATACCGAGCTCAATGGTCGATTCTAGCAAAGCAAGAGAGCGACTTTTGAGTTCAAATCCCACCTTTGCCAACAATGAAGCAACGTGAAGCATTGCAAATAGCAATCTCATCCATTATTGCATCTAAGGCCCCTGCATGACAATATCAATTCCACCCACAGTTGTATCATAAATCATGCCATGTTAACAATCAATCCTCCCTACTGATAAATCAAAGGTCAAAACCGTTTTTTCCCCATCTCCATGTGATGCAATATTCCCTTTGGCATGGGAATCAACAGAATCCTTCAAAGCACCAAGGCGAGGCTGTCCTGAAAACAAAACAACCCCTAACTTATCCTTGTGCGAGTGTTCATCGGTAGGCGTTTGACCAGGCGGAGTCTGGACAGTTTGCTCAGGTACCGCTTCAGTAGGAACTTCAGTGGCGTCCTCCTGCTCAGCCTCTCGACTATCATTATTGGGATGTGAAGGTTGAATATGTTCTGATGGTACAAGCAGGCACACTTGCTTCCCAGCTATTGCTGACAGAACAGTCTCCTTAAATCTGGCCATGTCAGCACTCATTTTCTCCATGTAAAACATCACATCCTCTCGAAGTTTCACCATATCCTTACGCAATTCAGCAAGTTCTTTATTCTTTGCAACCTGCAGCACGAAACAAATCCCAACTGTCAATGCTTGTTTATATTGGTAGATGATGCATCATAGAAGGGAGCATCTTACAACTCACCGTAACACTGTGTGATGCCATAGCGGAAACACCTCTCGTAACCAGTTCAACCTATTTGTCAGAAAAAAAAGAAGAGGTTGTTTATTAAAGAAATTCCAGAGCTTGTAAGATGTTTAGTGGGGTAAATGGAAAGCATGAATATGAGAAAGGTGCTCTAATGCCTACCTTATCACTGTCCATACCTCCAAGCTTGTATACCTTCTCAAACACGAGACTTTTGGCATCTTCATCCCAATCACAAATCCGAGGTGCTAGTCCACTTGCTCTTGGTAATTTAATTTGGCCAACATTGACATGCTCCAAGTAAAAGATCTACACAAAAATGCAAGTGTAACTATAGAGAATTAAGATCACAACTAATTTGAAGTTGTGCGCATCAGAAGTCTATAAACAAATCCACCAACCAATACAATCATACCTCTAAAATGAGAAGACACCCAGTCAGCCGCTTAGCTTTGCTAGGTGCAAAATCGGTCTCACGATATTTCTTAATTCCACTAACAAGGCCCTCCAATGCATATTTTGCCCAATTGAGAGCGCAAACAATTGAGAGATTTTTCAAGATGCCAAAGCATGATGGACTGACATATACAGATGTGCTAGGCCGTATCACAGTAGAGATGGCATACAAAAGGAATTTTGCTTGAAACTCAGGACTGGCAGGGATTGAAGCCAAACCATCCCCCAGCTGACCAGCATGAATTCGATCTGAACCAAGGTTGTACATCATGCGGACATCCTCGTCATTCCTAATAAATTGCTCCACGCTAAGCCCAGACGATGGCAGACCCAACAGCCACTCGACTCCACCAGGAGTTAATTTCAATCTCCCTCCATGAACGTCTAACTCACAAGATTGTATGTCAAACCTGGCAGCAAGATCTTCAATCACTTGGAACTTCCTTTTTTGCTTTTTAATATGCAAGAGCCCAGCAAGTCCAAGAGCATTAACTGCTTGAATCTGATCTTGATCAAACATTTTGACAACTGCTGCAAACTTTCTCAACGAACACCGGGAATCAAGATATGCCTGGATGGTCAAAGGAACCATTAAAAAGTTATGGCACTTAGGCTTTGCCCAAGATCAAAATTAAAAATCATATTTGGATAACTAGTTAAATCTTCATAATTTTCAGCAGGCAAGCCCCAACCCAAATTACCTTCTTTGGTGCTTCAGGGCGCTCACCTCTCTCTTTTACATGATTTTTCCAAGCATCCTTCACTGCATCTTGGAATGGTCTCTTCTCCTCCTCTGGGAGTGACTTCCATTGCTTTGCGACATTCTTTGGAGCCTGAATCCAAATCCCCCACCCCCAACCGATAAACCAGTAAACACAATTGAAATATCTGTTGAAGCAGTCGTGACATCTAAATTTCACGCAGAAAAGCTTACTTCAAACTTCTTGTACCTTCAATTTCTTCTTCCCCCCATTTTCCCTCTCTCCATCCAATCCTTCGCTCAAGCTAGAATCACAAACACTCATCATAGTTAACACAAACAAAATACAAGTTGCCTCATAAAGGGATCAACTTTTTATTCTTCCCAAACTCACTAATATTCAATGAAGCTGTTGTGAGGCCGCTTTTTTGATGTGCAGGATTCGTCCACCTCTATTTCAATTGAATTCTGCTTGCGTTTCTCAAGGGAATCGCGTTGTGCTCCAGTCTGCGAGGCACTGGGATACAGTAAACACAAAAATATGCCAAGTGATCATTGTTAGAAACACCTCAAAGCACCGGTTTTAAGTGAAACAACCAACTATTCAATAGATTTTAACAAACCTTGGCTCTGCGTTATCGGAACTTGATGCTGCCGCTGCATTAACACTTGGACTTTCTTGGGAATCTTCACCACCATCCATCACTGTGATGATTAACATCGCCGTTGAAATAATTTTTCAAATAAAAAGCTTATCTCATTTCAGTTTCATGCATTTATTCTCATAAATTCAGTTATTTCTGACAAAAAAACAGCTGAAGGCAACGTTAATGCAATCCAAAAAACAATAAGAAATCCACAATTTGAATAACACTCTGCATTAAAGCATGAACAAAAAATCCCTCAAAAGAAAAACCCGCAAACCAAAACGTAATTAACTATCAAATCCATGTTTATTTAGCGAAATTAAAGTGATTGAACATGTATCCAGAAAGGAAACGTGACATGAGAAGAACCTAAATGACAATAAAGCAGCCAGTTTGCTATATATAAGAAAACACGCACCTGGTATATTAGAGGAGAAGGTGGCGCACGGTGAAGAAGAGACAGCGAAAGTATCTGAAAACAAAAGTGAGATTCCAATCGAATGAATCTCAGCTTCAGTGTTTTTGCCAAAACGAAAGCCCTCTGCTGATACATTCGTGAGTTACACTACCCGAAGGCCATTTGTCGTTCGTCATTGCGCTAGTTTTTACAGTTTAGTTTGAAAAGGTGGGTTTGATAAAAAAAAAAAATTATATATATATATATATAAATTGTATTTTTTTTAATTAAGATTTAGAGGATTTTTTTTTATTAAATAAGTATTTTTAAAATTATAGTTAATATAAAATATACTACCAAACAGATTACTCTTGAATGACACGTCATCGGGAATCACAATCTTAACCCTCAGGAATGCCAATTTGTCCCGGCCCATCAGGTAACCGCTCCGATCCGTCCGGAAAACAAGTTCGTGTGCCCAGACCCATACGAGCCACATCCCAGCCCAAACAAATCTTTTTAGTTTTATCAGCGGTGGGCCATTGATGGGGCCTCGGGCCACCACCTCTGCTCCCCGTTCGACAAAATAAATTGCTTTTAGGTGATTTTTATAGGTCTTGCTTTTGCTTCGGTGGTTGACAAGTAGCAATCCATGAATAAGACTTGGATATTTATCTAAAGTTTTTTATGGTTCCTAATTTCAACGGTTGAATAGTCGTTTTTTAAATAATTAAAAGGAATATCGATGGAGCCTCGAACTACCATCTGTATTCCCTGTCGAGCTAAATATATAGTTTTTGATCTATTTTATTATTATTCCTGGTTCGATCATTTTAGTAATATTTTCTTATTTTTCAAACAACTAAATAGCAGTTTTTATTTTTCATTGTTATATGTATATTAAACCAATATACTATATTTTGTTCCATGTTAAAAGCACGCCTTCCTAACTCCAAATTCCCCAATATATTATAGTTCATCATGTAATACACCAGCCATCATATAAATTACCTCAGAATTAGTTATTCCAGCACGGGTCATAAAAGGTATACCCAAAGTTTAGCCCGGGAGAGAAATCACGTGGGGAGACGGGTTTGCCCTTCTCAAAAAAAAAAACACACTTTTTTACGAGGGTTAGTTAAGTCTTTTCCTGGGTTTTATAGACTATTTATTGATTTAATTGAGGGTACCTTGGTTTTTTTTTTTTTCCGTTTTGGCAGATTGAAATTACTTAATTGCGTTTTTAATTTCATTATCCTTCAAGTCTTTATTATTTTTATTGTTATTTTTTTAAGTGATTTTTCAAGTTGATTTTTTGTTGCAATTTCATCCTCCATCTTTTTTTTTTCTATCAAGTTTGATTTTTATTTTTTTAATTGTTTTTTTGCTTTGATAATTTTTTGATTTTTTTTTAATTTCATCCCTCAATATTAAATTTATTGTGAATTGAATTTTTTTCATTGAACCCGTTATATGATTTCACGCATTGTAAATTTAAGAGATTAATCTAGATATAGATGATTTGGCCAAATTTGTTTGTTTTTTTATATTATTAAAATAATTGAGCTTTTTAAACCAGTTGACTCAATTACCCAAGTTCATATATTTTTTTATTTATTTCATTTTTTTATGTTAAATTAGGTGGGAGTTGGGTTTCTTTATTGAACCCGAGTCTAATATTTTACGGGCTTTGAATTTTAAAAATTAACATATGCTTAGAAAATTCACTTGAGATTGCTTGATTTTTCATATTATTAAATTAAAATTGCCTTTTTTTTTAACATGTTATTGAATTAAATGATCTCATAAAACACATGCGACTCAATGACCCAAGTTTCAAATTTTTTTATTTATTTGGAAACACTTACGTCGCCTTAACTATTTTTAATGTTAGGTTAAAATTTTCTCGGCTCACGGTGTAGCGCCAATTACCAATATTGATTTAATTGAGTTGCTTTTTTGGATCATTTTTCTAGATTTAATATTTTTTTATAGCCTTCAATATTTGGTTATTGACTTTTCTAATTTATCTTGGTATAAGTTCCATGGAGTGATCACATTTTCCTCCATTGAATCGTAAATTTTACAGGTTAACCATGATTGATCCGAGTTAATCCAATATGTCACCATCTCAATATATATTTTTTTAAAATAATATGTCATTCAATATATTAATATTTCAGTATTTTAGAAGTTTTTATTTATATAGCATGCATTAAATTTTTTACTTCTTAATATCTTTATATTTTTTTAAGACTAGAAAAAAATGATTTAATCTTTGGCCTAACACAAGTCAAAAAACTAGTTGTCTCTGTACCGGATAGAAAACGGGGTTAGAAGGATCAAAAACTTTGTATTAACATGTTAGAAAAAATCAACCCATCCCTGGTCGCAGTCGGATGAAAACCTACACTTGAGCTGGGTTATACTTGTTCCGGTCCAAAGCGACCGGAGGAAAGCAAAAACCCAATCCTGCCCGCTACCAATCTCTCAAGAGTCAAGACAAGCCTATTGTTTCAAAGACGCCTTGTTTATTGTTATGAATGACCACTCAATTTGGCATCACGTGACTTTAGCACCCTCGCTATATTCTGGAGTCTCTTTTATTACAGTAGTCTCTTTTACCACAATGCTGTCAGAATTCGGATTAATTCGTCTTCAAAGTTCAAACTATGGATGATGGACAACAAATTACAGAGACATGTCCGCTGATAAATGAGACGACCGGTCCTTGAAACATACAACGGCAGGAATCCGATGCAGCTTGTCAGATTATCTGAATAACAGTGCACGCGCTTGGAAGGGCATAATTTTCAACAATCATAGAGATGCAGATTCCAGAAGTCAAAGGCCTTTCATTGCAAAACGAAAGCCCTTTTATGCTTTCTCCTTCAAACCCCTTTATACATCAGGAGTTGCAAACTTGCAAGTTGCAACCATAATCCACAACATTTACTTGACATATCCACAATAACAGAAGGAAAATGTTACATTCAAATCCTTGCATGAAGTATCGAAATATTCGATGAATATTTCGAATATTTTGTAGTTCCCGACAGTACACAGATGTGATTAAAAAGGTGAGCATAATCTAAGCAGGCATGCTCACTGACAAATGGCATCTGAACTTATTTCCAAATTCCAACTTATTCTTAATTACTGCATCATCCTTGATATGCAAGCAAGGATATAGATGACTGTTCCTTGAATCATACGGTACAGCATGAATTTGATGCAAGTTGGCATGTTGTCTGGATAATAGCATAGATGGACGGGCACAATCTTCAACAATCATAAAGATGTAGCTTTCCAGAAGTCGATGGGCTTTCTTTGCTGGAAGTATAAGAGATTGCATTTCTTTACAAACAGGAAAACTCGCATAAATAGAATGATGGACACACCCACACATCATTGTACCATGGATTCACATGCACAACTTTTAAAGCATTAATATACAAAAGACTCACGAGACCACACACACTGACACCTGCATCTATGTAAGCGCAGGACACATGCATGCATACCAAGCTGAGTTAGAGTATACAGATGCTCACAAGCTCTAATTCTAGCAGTGGAGGATGGACATGGAGGAGGCCAGTTGCTAGATTAACAGGCGATACCAGGCACTATGTAGGGCAGGCACATTAGGTTAGACCCCAAGTAGGATATAGCTCAACATCAAACCATCCCAGCCTGATAGACAGAGCCCCGGCATGCCACAATTCACATCTAGAATTCCACAATTTCAGGCGAATCAAATAAATCAAGCACAAGCACAAGCACAAGCACCAACACCAGCAGCGTGGACCTGGTCCATAATTTAAGTGCTTGTCCCTAACCTCCAAAGCAGATAGCCCATCAAATCCAGGCTCAACTGTGCAATATGCAAGTCTTTCCACATCAAATCTCTCTGAGGATTGGGCTACAATTGAGACCTAGAGGGCTGTCTTGCTATTTCAACACAGCCGTGTTTGCTATTTCTTCCCCTCCAAATTTAGTTGCCTTAAGTACTTGTTAACTTTTAATCAGTCTCATATCCTAGAATTGAACAGGATAAAGTTACCTTAGCGATTGGTATTTTTGCTCGTACTGAATCAATCAATGAGAAATCAATATCAGCCACAGCAATCCCTGTTGAAATGCGGTCTGCAAAGTAAAAGAGAATCAAATTATTAATCAGCAAATTCATCAAACAAGCTAATGGGACATAAACCAAAGTACACAGCACATACTATAAAAGCAACACAAGCTAGAGAAGAAGAAAGGAGAGTGGGAAATTATCGACTAGTCCATTGGATGGGAAAAAAAAAAACATGTAATGCAGATAGAAATGTATTCACAATAGACTCTTCATTCTGGATAAGAAGAAGCACTAGAATGAGAGACATTAATTCTCACCAGGCAATCGACCAACAACAGTTCCCCAAGGATCAATTATTAACGTGTCACCATAGCTTTCTCTTTTATCATTATGCTCTCCAGCTTGTGCAGCAGCTATTACCTGATAAAGGGGAAAGAGAATTTTTACCAAGCTTGCATGGTTGACCCAAAATCATAATTCAGCTAAGATAAAAATGAATTCATACATAGCATTGAGTCTCAATTGCACGAGCACGAAGCAAAATCTCCCAGTGCGCCTGACCAGTTATTTTTGTAAAAGCAGAAGGTACTAATAAAATCTGCAAATTATAATAAATGCTTCATGTTTTACATGATAAATCATAAAAGTCAAGCCATACCAGGGAGTAGAAAAATTGAATTATACCTGGGCTTCGTCCTGGAACCTGAGCTGCTGGTATAACTCTGGGAACCTCAGATCATAGCAAACTGATAAACCCAGGCGTCCAACAGGACTGTCGACTGAAACTATATCCTTCCCTGGATACATAATTAACATAGATCAGTTAGTCCCAGAAACTTGTGTGAAAAAGCACTAATTAGGAACAAGGGAGATGAAAATGCTCCTAGAAGCACGGGAAAATTTTACGAATGCATTACACATGGCTAATTCTTATTACAAAACTCGATGAATCCAAATATTTGGATCAAAGAAAAATAAAGCATTAGAAGGTCTTCATCAAGATAATCCAGAAAGCATGCCACATTAGGGCATATTGGCTGGCAGTGACTTGTTTTTCCATAGATTTGCAAGTATGAGGTTACAGAAGCACAAACGTCAAAAGTGAACCAATAAAATGCTATTTTATATCTGTCAGAAACATTTGTAGAGTGAACCAAATGCAAGTGCTGGCAGGTGATAAGATATTTGTTCATTCAACATGCAATTCAGACACACGGATGAAGAGCTCACCAGGTTCTGTAAAGCTGCTTTCCTTGTATACGCGTCCACCAGGAACATCCACATCAAACCTTAGTTTAGAAAGAAAACTTTTATTTAGCTCCCAGATGGATAAATTAAACCATGATATGCACGAATTAATATAAAAGAAAGAATCGACATAAGAACTTCGAGCAAGCAATACTCACACACTCATATACACTAAAGAACTACAGTGATAAGGGGAGAAGCATCACAACAAAACCTAGAGTTAACCATCTTACAAGTGTATTTTACTATAACTGCTTCTTATACTCCCACAGTCATCAATGATAACATGCGTGTTGCGCAAGTGTTCATCGTCAGATCCTCTCTCTTGGAATCCTCCAAGGGACAACCAAATGCCGGATTCCCTGCAATCCAAAAGACCAATCCACTTACAATTCAATAACCATAACCATAAAGCAATAAGAAAATTCTAATATTGTGCCAAAAAAGAAAATGATGGTCAATGTTTATCACCTACAAATAAAATCACAAAGCAGGGAAAATAAAGCTAAATCATATATTACCTGGCCAATGAACAATACTGTTGCATAATCGGTCCATCCAAAGGCTCCGCAATGTTAACGCTTTCCCCATCCTTGTCCGCAATGAAAGAAAAACTTTCCGGGAAACAAACCAATTTCGCCCTTTCAGCCACTGCTTCCTTCACATGACAACCCCACCCCCAAAAAAAAATTAGCAGAGGAATGCTACGCACAGTCGGAACAAAAATAAGTATAATAATAACAAAACTGTGTGCTAATGAGAAATCAAAAGCGAGTTTACTTTGACGAGGCGAGAGCAGGTTGCGAAATTGGCAGCCAGGTCGTTGATTGACGTCATCTGAGCTGCAGCCACTCGGACTGAGTTGGATGCCATGGCTGGCTCGCTGGAAATGGTGGCACGTGATTGAACGGTCAGTGAGGTGAAGCGCGCGTGGCGTATCGGACAGGGAAGAGTTCTGTTGCTGTTTAGCTTGACGAAAAAGCGGTAGTTGTGAAGACAAAATGGCATCGTTTGGTTAGAGAGAAAAAGATCTTTCGGTGATGATAGCTGAGAAAACAGAATTGTTTTTCCTTTTACATTTTTGTCCTTGTTGTTTTGGTTTGTTTCATAATGGTTCTCTTTACTGATCTTGGCCCCGAGGAGATGAGTCTTTGCATTTGGCTATATTTATTTGGGCCATGCTGTAATTTCCTTTTTATTTCACACCTTTTGATTTGATAAAAAAAAAATATCATTTAAAAAAAAGATTAAAAAAAAAACATGTCACCCATGGCCGAGACTACAATATTTATGAGAAAATACGTAAAAACTTCTTAGAACTGAACATTTATCTTACTAACTAAACTAAATATCAAGATTTGATTATATTGTAAATGAGCAATTCTCCTCTAAATATTATATTTTTAAATGAAAAGAATATTTTTTATTTAAAAATATATTAAAATGTTTTTGAAATTTTAATATTAACACTTCAAAAAAATTATTGAAATATACTAAAAATATATTTATTTGATATTTTTTATTTCAAAAAACAGCCAGACACAAGTGAAATCGCTTGAGTAGCTTTCACCGTCAAAATAAATAATTTTCATTGTTTTACAAATGTATGAAATGTTATTTCTTGGCTTATTATAAGTCCTGGTGACTTTCAACTTTTTTTTTAAATCAAGTATATACAAGAACTGTCTTATCAATCCATTTCAACATGTTTTGAAACCAATTATAATCATTATCATCAATTCAACTTTTAAATATATTTTTTTAAAAATAAAAATAAATACAAAAGAAAACCAACCTTAATCATTTTCTTTTTTAACTTTACTATAAAAGGCGAGAAGAAGATGAGCAAAAGTTGCCTGAAATGATGGTTAGTTGCAAGGTCAAAGTCAAAACCCTCCCACGAGGCAAGTAAATTAGAGAAACAAAAACTGAAAAAAAAAAAAAAAACTGAAAATCGCAGCCTAATAAGCCGATGAAGAAATCAGAGAAGAAGACCTTCTTATCATGGATTCCCATTAAAACCCAAGATTTGCTGTATTGATAATTACAGTCCTCTCTTTCCTTAACCAATCACAACTCCACAATCTCTCTGTCTCTGTCTTTCTCTCTCTAGATCTACTTTTAATACAACCTTAATTTTTTTGTTAGAACATCTAAAATCCCTTCCCTTGGATTCTCTCATCTAGTAAATCCTTCAAAGTTTTGGCCTTTTAGCTTTTATTTTAAGGCTTCTGCATTGAAGGATCATAAAGTTTTGTTCTTTGCCCTCTGAAATTGATGACAAGGTATGCTCAGGAACTTTTTTGATTCTCAAAAAAGAAGAAGAAAAAATTGTTTGCAATTCCTTTATCCAATTTTACTACAAACCCATGTCAAATTTGATTCCTTCAAGGGTATTTGGTCTCGAGACATAATTTTTAATTGCTTGGACAGTACCCATTATCTGTTTTTTTCTTTTTGTTTTATGTTTCAGGGTGATGGTGTCTGCAATTTGATTGACCAGAATCCCTCAAGGCAACTACATATAGATTCCCAAGGTGTGTTAAAGAATTATCGTCGGATAGTTTATAATGTACGATGATTGTAAGTTTTGGGTCCTTTTCATCTCATGCCTCTTAATCATTAAAATGTTCGATTTGATGGTGCTTGCATTTGATAATTGTCTCAAAATTGAAACTTCTCTCACAAATATCGTGGCCATGCCATGATGACATAATTTTGGTTTTGCATGTCCTAAACTCCGCATAATGCAGTTTATGGATGTGCAAATTCACTTGGTTTACTAGATTGATGGTGTGTTGAAATTTGAATTTTTGTTAAGCCCATATTGTGCAGTTTCTGGACCTGCACAGAAATGAGTTTGTTGTATCTTGAATCTCTGATGAGGTAATGCTTCTTGCGTTTTGGTTCCTCCCTAAATGTCATGCTATGTAGTTTATGCACAATTCATCATTTGTTGTATTGTGAAATACTTGTCAGATATATGGCCCGTGGATTTACATACAAAATCATTAATGCAAGTTTTTGGACATACTCGTTGGTTTCATAATAGTGTACCCTCTGCAGATTAATGGTGTCTGCATTCAATGCGGGTTTGATTTCTGATACATCTGTTGTGGGATTAGAGATTGGTGAGAAACAAGATCCAAGAACAGTCTCTTATATACTTATTGATACTGATTCAAGGAATAGTTTGATTTCTGGGTTATTTGGGAGAGAATATGTGAGTGATGGTTTCGATGTCATTGATGAGAATTGTTTCACCCTGTTGGAAGCCTTCTGTCGAGGGTGAAAATTCAAGTAATGGTGGGGATGCTGCTGGTAGAGCTGAGGGCTTGTTATGGTACAAAGATTCAGGTCAGCATGTTAATGGGGAATTTTCAATGGCAGTAATTCAAGCGAACAATCTATTGGAAGACTATAGTCAACTTGAATCGGGGCCAATGAGCTCAGTTGACCCAGGTCCTCAAGGAACATTTGTAGGAGTCTATGATGGCCATGGAGGTCCAGAAGCTGCCCGGTTTGTAAATGAACGCCTTTTCGAAAACATCAAGAGTAAGTGTTTTATTACTCATCTATGATGAACTTCATTCTTATTCAAATGATTGTATCATGTCATTCATGGAGTCCCAATCTGGTCTGTTGATTTTTCTATGATTGGTCCGTAATTAGCATTGGTGAAATCTAGTTTTCCATGTATGGTAATGATTTATTTTCCACTCATCTTGATGTTTGGGCTATTTGGAAGTTCATGAGTATGATAGATAATTGCTCTTTGTGTTTTACCCCCTCAAGTACTATACATCCACCATCAAGATTCTTCTGGGGCCACATTTTCTTGAAAAACCTGCTTTTGCATGATCAGGTTAAAACAAATTATCTAAGTGATTTTTGGATATTTTAAAGAATCTTTTTACTTGGATTTCGATCAGGGACAGAGAGAAGTTTCATAATATGTGCAAGTTATATAAGATTAATGGAAATTCAAAATTGATATCAGCTGGAAAGATCTTTTCTAGATATATATATGCTGTATTAGATTAATGGAAAGTCAAAACTAACTCCAACTTAAACAATCTTTTTAGAATAATGACAATGGATGCATCAACTCCTTCATGTTCCGAGCTTGAAAACTTCATTTTTCCTGTTCCGGCACCTCCTTTACAATGAGTTGCTAGAGTACTTGTTATTGCCATAATTCATAATGCAGACTGCCTTTCCAATGTCATTGGTGTATTATACTCTCCCTCTCCCTCTATATCAGTGTGGGTGTTTTATTATTTTCTGGATATGTGGATTGTGGATTTTGGGGTATTGTTCAATTTCAGTGGAGAGTCTTGGGTGGTTGTGCAGAAGGTGGCAGACTAATTGTCTCTGACTTGGTTTTGGAGTATCTCTGTTGGTTCTGGGGGAGGAAAGAGTTTAGGACTCCATGGTTTTGCATCTTCCGTGCTGTTTTTTGTTGTACTTGGTCAGTCAGAGTGTTCAGAAATTTATACTCTCTGAAACAATTGTTATGGGACTGGATAGTTTTTCTTTCTTCCCTGTGGTGTCGGGCTTTAGGTGCTTTTAGGGGTGTTTCCTAATTGGATATCGAGTGGGATTGGGCTGGTTTATTATGAATGGTTTTCTTTTCTGAGTTTCCTTTCTTTGGAGGATAGCTTATTCTCCTTCAAGTTTTTCTATTTGTTTGGTTATGTCTTAATACAATTTTCTTTTATCCAAAAAAATACTTTTCTGCCTAGTTTTACTTCCTGTTTATATAGCTAATGCACATGTTTACTGACTTGACAGCTATTCATGGTGCAGAATTCACGTCAGAAAACAATGGAATGTCAGCAGATGTTATCAACAAAGCATTTTTGGCAACAGAAGAGGAATTTCTCTCTCTAGTGAAGAACCAGTGGCTACATAAGCCACAGATTGCTTCTGTTGGTGCATGTTGTTTGGTAGGTGTAGTATGCAGTGGTGTTCTCTACATTGCAAATGCAGGGGATTCCCGGGCAGTGTTAGGAAGATTGGAAAGGGCCATTAAGGAGATCAAAGCAGTTCAGTTATCATATGAACATAATGCAAGTATAGAATCTGTGAGAGAGGAGTTGCATTCATTGCACCCCGATGATCCACATATTGTTGTTCTAAAGAACAAGGTTTGGCGTGTGAAGGGTCTGATTCAGGTGACCTTTTCTATGTTCCACTAGGTTCCTGGAGTTTTCTTATTATTTCTATGATGATAAATGGTGGCATTTTATATTCTTGATTATTGATACTACGATCTAATCTATTGGCAAATCTTTGTTTCTTCCACAGGTCTCAAGATCTATAGGTGATGCCTATTTGAAAAGGGCGGAGTATAACAGAGAGCCCCTGTTAGCTAAATTTAGATTGCCTGAACCCTTCAATACACCGATTCTTAAAGCTGAGCCAACAATTTTAGTGCAGAAACTCTACCCTGAAGATCAGTTTCTTATCTTTGCATCAGATGGCCTGTGGGAGCACCTAAGCAATCAGGAGGCAGTTGACTTTGTCCACAGCTGTCCACGTAATGTAGGATTGCTGTTTATGATTTCAACTTAACTAAAGTATTTTTTATAAAACAATTTTTTTCAAACCACAACCATAACAGCTACCGCAATACCAAACACACTATCTTGTCTTCATGTCACTTGCTGTGTTTATGGCTGTCTGTAATCAAGTTCAGGGAAAGATGACTTCTAGAACTTTCAGAATCATCCTTTCCTCTGCTTATGAAGAGACCTCAACTTGTCCTTGTTTTTGCAGGGTGTTGCAAGGAAACTTGTCAAAGCTGCACTTCGTGAAGCAGCAAAGAAAAGAGAAATGAGGTATTCAGACTTGAAAAAGATTGATCGTGGTGTCAGGAGACATTTTCATGACGATATCACAGTCATAGTTTTGTTTCTTGATTCGAATCTTGTCAGTCGCAGCTCCTCCCGCGGGCCCCTAATTTCCATCAAGGGAGGTTATGGTGTCTCTGGAAATGGCAACACTTAGCTCGAGAATTCTTGCACTCTATCCCCATTTCTTCGTTTGTATTGAGAAACAATTTTTTCTTTGAAGAGGAGAGAGCTTAAAGAATCCCCACCCCCCCCCCCCTCCCCCGGTGTTTTTTCAATTGTATAGCCACGCATCTCAGAAACCTACTTTAATTTGTTGAAAGACCTCCTTAGGTTAAGTATAGTTGATGCCATGACAGAGAGATACCTCAGCAAAAGCCTTGGTTAGTAGCTGTCTGGTTGTTGGCATATGATACTTGATAATCTATAGTTTTACTCAACTGCCTTGAGAACTAGAAAAAATGACCCCGTTTAAAGTGAAATTCACAATATTGTTCAGTTTTAGTTCACCGAGTTTTCGTTTTTTGTGTGCATCTGGGTCTGCCATCTGGCTCTTTTTCAAGCTTACCGTGTACTTTCTCCTTCAGCTTTCCTTGACTAGTACTGTAATCGGAAATTATTGCCTGTCGTCTGTTTGTGCTTCTCTTTTTTTAACCGTGGGAATCCCGGGGCTAGCTTTTACATCCCGGAGACTAATGTATGAATTTTCGCATTCCCACCTCAAATCAATTTTTTTTAACTAGCATAAAGAAATATTCAGTTATTATTAAGATTAATTTAGTGTTATAAATAACGTGGATGACTGTTAAAATATAATTTAATTAAAAAAAAATTAAGACAATAATTTTTAAAAATATTAGGAGGAAAATATATTGAATCAGATATACTAACCTATTAAATTTACTACTTGTATTGTGAGGTTGTCATAATTATATAAAAATTAAATTAAAATAAATTATAAAATTTAATTTTTAATTAATTTAATATTAAAAAATAAAATTTTAAAAAATAATTAAAAAAATATCAAATAACATACCATTCAAGTCAATTCGTTAAATCTGCAATCCAATTTATATGATTGAAATAATTTTATAAAAAAATTAAAATAAATTATTAAACTTAATTTTTAATTAACCTACTAATATTAAACGGTAAAAATAAAATAAAAATCATTAAAAAAAAAAGGAGGGCCTCAGGCTTGTACGTGATTTTTATAATCCATGGGATACCACCTTCTAAAATGAAAAGCATGGCTGTTCTGTTTGTATCTTGATACAGAATTGTGCCACTGCCACCCATATCAATAATGGTCCTAACCCATGGTTATAAAGCATAGTGATCTGAGATAGATCGGAAAGGAGGACAAGATCTCCCCTGTACGTGGTCCTCCTAGTACAGGAACCGCATGGGTAAATTCAGTGGCAACAAGAAAATTTACTTGTAGGTTTGTTGATGTTTTTGCAGTGTCTTGATGTATCTATATCTCGATTGATACTAGCTTCCACTAAAAATATTATATTTTACCGTTGATTAAATAAAAATATATATCTGTAACTCAGTTTAGGATTCTCCGAAGCAAGCTTCCTTCCGTGTGTTTTAAATGCAAGAACCTAACTACCTTTCAAAAAACCAACCGATCAACGAACAATGGCGCATTACCGCCTATGAACTATTTCAGTAGTTCATCACCGCTGAAATCCTCAAAACATCCTTCTCTTCGTTTAACTTTCGATCTGACCTCCAAGAAAACAGCAAGATTCCTAAAAGCTAATGCCTTAAAACTAAGCAAAAACAGAACAAGTTCCCATATCTGCAACAAGGGCATGCCACTTGTCCTTACATGTGCATGCTTGCATTAATTAGATTGGTGGTTAGTGTTTCTGTTTGGCTGCTTTCTTGCTGAGAGAAGGAAAGATAAATAGTTTTTCCATTTGGCAATCAAATAGGGCAGAGTGTTTTTCCATTCTTTTTGCGGATTTAAAGGGTTTTTTTCCTTCTCAAAATTCTGTACAGAGGCGCGAAAGAAGTTCTTTCACCAGCTCTTACTTCTAATCCAGACCCACCACCAGTTTTTATGGAATAACAAGGTATGTTCTCGTTTACTTCACTTGCTTACAAATTTACAATGCTAGTATGATAAAATGGAATAATTGCTGAATTTTTTTATCCTTTGTCTTTGCATTTTCTTCCTATAAAGGCAAAAATTAACAAGCAATTCATCTTTACCATGGTGTGTGTTGCATTTTCTATGTTTTAGTTGTGCATATAGTACGTGAGTCCTTATGCACCGTGTGCTTGGATTGCCCGGAATTGCAAGGTTATTTCGACAAGATAGGCCTGCCTGGTGCAAGGAGAAAGAGTATCCTACTATCAAGGTAGAGCTGGGTGATAATCCCAATTACTGGTGTTGTCTTCTTTCCTGGGTTGTTTATGCAAGATCGTTATGCAGGTGCCTTCACTGGAACATAATAATGAAGTGAAAGGAGTGTCTCTTGATTTGATTAAATGTATCGACAGTCACTTTGATGGTCTATCATTTTTACCTCATGTAAGATTCAGAGCACTCTCTATATCTCGTGGCCCTTCATTGAAATACATAATTGTTGTTCAGACTGTGAACCACAGGATCCTGCAAAGAAAGAATTTGCGGCGGAGTTGTTTTCCTGCTCTGGTTCATTCAGCAAATCCATAAATTCCACATTCAAAGGTGAAGCAGATGAAGCTGGTAAGTGTAATGCTTGCTGCCTTTGATGTTCCTTTGTCTGCTACAAACACGAATAAAGTGTGTGAATTGCCCCAGGTGCTGCATTTGATTTTATTGAAATGGCCCTTTTTCCTTGGCCAGTTCAGTCTCGTAAGAAAAGTCTTGCGTGTCCTGTGACAGTTATACCTGCTATCTGCTACAAGCTAACTCGAGTTTTTTTTCCATCAAGTGTAGTATAATAATGCTTTATCTTTCGGTGAAAGTTCATACTCGAATCTATTTTATTTTTTTATACAGCTGAAATCTGAATAATGCTCTGATATGTACAGGTGTATATAGCTTATGCTCCATTTATTGAAAGATTCAGCCAAACTAGTTGGAATTTAAGAAGTACGCCGTCGCTGCTGGAGGCCTAAACTGGCTACTTGGATTAAGGTAAGCCTAATCTGTCTTCTACTCTATTAGCTGATGTCATCTTGTCAAGGTCTCCTCTGCTGTGGTACATATCATAGTGAACATCTAAGTGATTACTACATTGAGTAGACAGTTCTGTCGAGTCATATTTTTCTTATACAAATAGAAGTACTTGTCCTGTTTCGAAAGACCAAAATTACCTCATGGTTCAACAATTGAAACATTGTGAAAACAGAAGTTGCTTATACACTGACTTGTCCCTTATAACAACATCAAAATCATTCCTGTCTAGGAGATGAACAAAATCTAGGCTTACAACCAAGCCAGGCGCAATCCAAAGCAGGGCGTCGAAACCTACAAGAAACGCTTTGCGGTATGGCCACTAGATTTTGACCAGAAGTTGGTTTCCTGAAATGTTAAAGATTGTAAGAAATGATAAAAGGAGTAGCGGATTCCCCTCTCTTACCATGTTTCTTGTGCAAGCTCATCTTTGCAACCTTGGCATTCCATCTCTATCATAGAATATAAAAAATTAAGTGCAGATTTCCCAGTAGTAGCTCCAGTATTTCTTTCATGAAATCATGCAGCGGATGGAATATCATCTGAGAAGACTGGGACTAGAGTTTCTATATTTTTGTTTTGAAGTATGCAAAATCTGGAACCCTTGCGAGTTGTGATCATCAGTGTTTTCTGATATTGATAAGCACCCTTCTCTCCTTTTCTTTTATTTTCTTTTTGATGGATTATAAACCCACCCTTTTTTTTTATCATAGCGGTTCGCTATTATAAGACGGAAATATTGATCATAAGCATCTATGAATACATACGTTTCCGAAGCCTGTGGCTTGTGTTCCTAAAGGCATTTAAGAAAAATGGTAGCTAATAACCCCTACTCTAACAATGTTTCTTGTGCAGGTTATATTTCAATGAACCCCCACTACAATACCCAGGGATGCTTCTCGCTTATATATCCATGTCGTGGTAATGTGTTCAGCGTAATCAGTATGGGCATTCTCTAACTGAGATCACAAACATACCGCGGCAGGAAAAAATACACCATGGTTTCTGCTTGTTTTTTCACCAAGCAAAGGCAGCCTAAAACAACCCAAATATTGCTGAGTGCTAGCTACAGTATCAGCCTCGTCAACATGTGGCACCGCAGATGCTAGAGTAGAAGATCTGAAGGAGGTTCTTATCGTTTACAAAGCAACATATTGCAATGTCATGTAAAAGCCTCCACATGCATCAGGTTCGAGCACGGCTGTCAATGTTATCACTTCCGAACTTGCAGCACGAAGATTGATTCTCGGTGTAATGGTAACTCTCTTGATTTGGTGATCCTGTCTTGGTTCTACATCACAAGGGTAAATCATCGTCTAATGACTTCCATAGAGATTAGAAAACAACTTGAGATCAGTCATCACTGTGACTCAATTCTGGCAATATGCTGAAATGCCACAGGCCATAAGAAGGATGTGATCATAACATTGCATCTCACTGGAGTATGATCCGCAAGAGCATCTCAGATAAAAGTTACAAACTTGACAAAAACATCGGATAAATTATTTAAGTTCTTAATTCTCTGTAATTCTTGTTTCTTGTTTACATTGGAATGGACGATATTTTTTCTTCAGCTCCATCGCGAATAAATTACAATGTGATACTACCAGCATCCACTCATGGCATCAATGATCCAGGAGGCATCAGATCAACACTATCAATGGCTCTGATCAGGCTTTTTCTGTTTCAACTTTCAACATCTACCTCCTCACAATTCTTCGGTATAACAAACTAACATGAAGCCTTTGAGATTTTAAAAACACTAGAAAAGGCCCTAAAAGGACAGGGAGTCTGCCTCCACACCAGATGCAAACTTAATATGAGGAACTTCCCAAGAAAAAAGAAACATCATCCCCCCTAATTGCCACCTACTTGAGGAACTCAATCAGTGATTAAGCATTAAAACGGGATATGTATAAAGTGTCTGTGTCATCCACATGCATCCTCGGGAGCATGCATAACCAACGCAGAGCACGGCTGCTAAACTACTTCAGCAATACTTTCCATATCTTACTCACATATACAGCTAAAGACCATACAGAAAGACCTGCTGAGATATAAAGCAAAATGACACCAGAAGGTACTAAAATCCCTGGTCCTTCAAGACTGCACAAGAAAGAAAAAGACAAGGAAACAAAGAAATTGTAAGATACAGGGAATGACAAAAAAAATTCTGAGACACTAATCTCCAAGTTGACCATGTAGCAGGAAGAACAAGGTGAAAGAAAAATAGGTGGGACCTGCTGTCTCGAGCAGCCAAAAGGATAGTTAGTGAAATCATCTGGGTAGCAGTTTTCCACTTCCCTAAGTTATTTACAGCAACAGCCTGAGAACAGGAATCGTTCTTGGTATATAAATCACAGTTAATAGTAAAGCATTTGTTCTTAGCAGCTAAATTTTTTTGACAAGTTTGAAAAGAAATGAGGTGGTTGAGGAGCTTGTACAATAACAGACAAACCTCTAAAAGTTTGCTATTCCGTGAAGCAGCCCATTCTCTAACTGCAGACATGGTTATCTAAAAACAAAAGGCAACTCAATTGGTCAGATCAAATCATACATGACCCCGTAACATCACACAAGAATGTATGTTTACCTGAAGGAAGAAAAAAGAATAAGAAAAATAAAAATTGGATAAAATAGCATGTGACATAGGCACTTGGGAAACTAAGGCATGCTATTGGCATGTGGGAGTGGAGGGGGTTAGGAAACATAACAAAATAAAGTAAATTGCAAAATCAATGATTCATCGATGCAATTGTCTATGGTTGAAGTTGATTGACATTATTCACAATCACAATAAAAACAGAAACAAAATAAAGTAAATTGCAAAATCAATGATTCATCGATGCAATTGTCTATGGTTGAAGTTGATTGACATTATTCACAATCACAATAAAAACAGACTACCATTGAGTTCCTCACAAACCCCAATCAAAAGGGACTTACAACAAACCCCAAAGAACATACAAAAATGAATCATTAAACTCCAATGAGCAAATGCCACACAAAACATGATCTTATTGTTGGTTATGGAGATGAAAGAATTACAGGTGAAAGGCAATAAGAATAAATGCATTACCTCCCGGCCAATAATTGCAGTTGCGGGTACAGTGAACAACCAAGGTACTTCTCCTGACATTGCAACTTCCAAAGGTCTAGAACATAATAAGATCAAGGCGGCAGCAACCATAAGCTGCGTTTAATACAGAAGAATCAAATAAGAAAACTCAATAATTCTCACGAGTTACATGAACCACGCATAGTAATCCCACTAGGCTTGAAAAAACACAATACCTTATCAGCTACCGGATCCAAAAAAGCACCAAAAGCTGTGCCTAACTTCATCTGAAACACAACGAAGCGTTTAGCTTTAACCAATTACATAATAATATCAAAATAAAATTTACTTCTCTCTTTCTAATCAAACAAAAGACTACACCTTTCGTGCAAGGTACCCGTCAAGCCAATCAGTGATTGCTGCAACAATAAAAATACTTGTTGTAGTAGTTCTTCCCCACCAACTATCCGCATAAAATGCTACGGCACAAAAATTACAGCGTCAGACCCCTCTAATTGAAGTACCATTTAAAAATTATTTCTGGAAGTAAAAAATATTCAAAGGGAATTTAGAACTGAAAGCAAAATTCAACATAAATTCAAAAATCATGCGCGTTTTAACCACCAAAAAAATAAACTAATTTCATGCCTCCAATAAATTGCAAAAAAAAAATAATCAAAAAGATATTTCCATTATAAAATCTACTACTCAAACTGTCATTAAATTCAATTAAATTAATACACATTTCTAATTTTTTACAACAAAAATCGCCAAATTGCCATAATAAAATCAAATACGTTAACCAATATAAACAAAATCACAAGACCTAAAAGTAATAATAAACACAAGTAAGCATTGCGGGAAAAAAACAAAACGGTGCGTACTAGCAACAAGTAGCGGCACAGCAGCGACTCGACCGAGGGTTAAAACGGTAGGCAAAGTTAGAAATTTAGAATGTTGCTGTTGTTGATTGTGAATCTGCATAGACGGTGATGCTGACAGCGGTTGATCTTGGCTGTCATGGTTATACCAACCTGCATCGTCGATTTTATTCTCGGATCCCATATCGGACATGAAACCCGACCCGGGAGAAGAAGTTAAAGGCGGCGAATCGGGTCTGGAGAAGCGAGTGGAGGAACTAGAGTTGCGAGAGGGCAATGAAAGGCATCCACGAAACGTAAATCCTAGAGAGTTTTTATTACTTCTATTATTATTACTAGTGGTGTTATTATGGTAATAACGGGGGGTACTCTTATTATTATTCTTATTTGAAGCGGGGTGTGCGCAGGGTATTAACGTGCGCCAACTTTTATTGCTATTTATGGGTAGAGAGAGAGAGTAAGGAGTGAGAAATGTGGTGAGGTTGGTGGCGGAGGTGATGGTTATTGTGTGGGCTATTTTTTTGTGGTGAAGGAGTGAAACTACCGTGCCTAGTTTAAGGGTTGGCATGGTGGTGGTGGAGATGGTGGCGGTGAATTGGGAAGGGATTTGAATTCTTTTATTTTTGAGCTGGGATTTTAATTTGAGGGGGTGGATTTTGGGTTTTCAGTTTGGAAGGTGGCTTCGTCTCGGTCCTGAGTCGGTGGGTAGATTCTAGTATTTCATCGGCTTTTTTTTAATGCCGTTTAGCTTTTAATTTTTATTTTTTCTAGTCCATGTATTGTACAGTGTATGTCTGTTTAGTCCCTGTACTCGACTGCATCAGTCAAGTCCCGAAACTAGGCACCTTGATGTGTCGTTTTAGTCATGGCAGCGGAGAGGAAAGCACTTCTCGTATCGTAATAATAACAAAAATATCTGTTTCGTGTATTTATTAGAGGACAATTTTGTCCCATTCGATTGAGTTCTATTTCCTACGATTGTATCTGTTCGCCGGGTATATATTTCAAGATTCTTTAGATATTAGGTTTCACTTGGTAACATATCAATGAAATGATAGCATTTCTATCTGCACCAATGACTTGTTTGGTATGCAATTGCACGGATGAAAAGGAAAGCTACAAGTGACAGTAACATAATAAAATTATTTATCCAATAATTATTTTAATCTAAAAAAATTATTAGATAAGACATTAATATATAATTTATATTATTTTTCAACATAGTTTCTTAAATAAAAGTTCAACTTACATGGACTCATTATATTTTATATTTAATTTTTATCAAATAAAACAAGAACAATGAAATTTGAACTCGTAATCATTTTATCAATAAGATTTTAATATATTATTAAATATATATTTCAATTTAAAAATTTAGACTATTAGATAGGATTTTAATATATAATTTATATTATTTTTAGAATTATTTGATTCTTGTAGCAAAACATAAATAAAGTTGCAATCTTTTTGTATTATTCTATCGCTGGTGTCTTTAAAAATTGTAAATATGCTAGATATTTCATGAATAGAATTTTATGGGTATGAATGATATTGTGATATATTATACTTTTCATATGTTTTTCATTGAATATATATTGAAATGATTTTCAAAAAAAAATATTTATTTTTTATATTAATATATTAAAATTAATAAAAGTATACTGAAAAATATTAATTTAATACAACTTTTCTCGTGCTAGCTGGTACCAGTGAAAGGCGTTTTGGGCTACTTGTTTGAAGAAAACACACTGATCCATGTCTGCTCATCTGCTGATTGCTACAATCGGTATAGATATTTAGGTATTGTTTAGTAACGTGGCTGGCTTAAATGCTGTTGGGTAAAAAATTGATTTAAAAAAAATATATGATTTTAATTTGCTAAATAAATAAAAAAACTACTATCATGCTATAAAAAAAACTCTTTAGAATTTCCAAGTCATATCTTATGATTCGTAAACTGGACAAGACATGAACACCATGCATCATGCTTAGTTTATCGTAAACTGGACAAGACATGAACACTATGGCATCATGCTAAGTTTATCTTATGATTCGTAAACTATCTCGAAATGGGAAAAGGCTTGGTTGCCGACACAGCCGTTACCATTATCTCCTAGACGGTCCGCACTCCACACCTCTCGATAAAAGTAAGAGATATTTAAAAATATAATAGTAGTTATTTCTAAAAATACTTTTTATTTAAAAAATATTAAAATATTATTTTTTTATTTTTAAAATTTTATTTATAACACCATTACATCAAAATAATTTAGCAACACTAAACAAAATAATTTAAAAAAATCAATTATCAAAAAAATAGATTAAAACTCAATCTTATACCTCTCTAAACGACTTAATGTATTTCTCTTCTTAAGATGTTATAAAACTTTTTTTTTTAAGAAAAAATATTTTTTCTCTCGAAAAAAATAAATATTACAGTATCCATTAAAAACAACATTTTCATGTTGTTTTAAAACGAGTAAAATATTTTTAAACAAACCTTTTCATGTATTAATATTAATTATTTTCTTACGGCTTTCTCACATTTCTTGAAAAATAATACTGTAAAGGAATTTAAGCATAATATTTTCACCGAATAAGACTATCATTACCTCAACTGACTTACGATGAAAAAAAAAACTAAATTTTCTAAGGAAATTATTGTGTTTCTATTTGCATATTCATTGTAATAGTATAATTATAGATTTCCATTTTAATTATAAAACCTTTGAAATATGAATGGGGCAATATTATATTTCATCGTGATAGACATATTAGTCTTCTTACTTTTTTTACAGTGAATCATTTTATTACCCTTAAAATAAATAAAAAATAAACTTACATTCGGTGCTTTAAAGTATTTTATTTATTTTTTAACATGGTAAAAATACTTAATTACATTTAAAGACAAAAAACACAAACTATCTTCTCGGGTTTTTTTTCATCATGTTTTTTTTTTGTTAATATCAATTTAACCTGGAAATATTTTTGTATTTAAATAATTATTAAATATTATTTAGAAAAACTTGCATGCACCAGCAAATAGGTGGCACGTGCAAGTTTGTTTGCTAATAAAAAAAATTACATTTCAAGGTAGCGTTTGAAACCTTTTAGCATCCTCTACATGATGTGGCGAAGCGTGTTGCCAACAAATCTCCAATGATGCCAGTGAATTTTATTTTTTTTTCATTCCTTTCTCTTCGTTCCTCAATTTCAATACTTGCCGTTTCAAAATTTCAACCTCGTCTTTCAACTTATCATTTCTTCATATATGATTCATGTTTTTTTAAATACTATTTATTTATTTTATTTTATATAATTTGTCAAAATTCCTTTTCAATTTTATCCCCTTTATTTTTTTACTCTCACAGGCATGGTCTCCAGTTTTTTATTGATATTGTTCTATTTTTTATAATTTTTTAAATTAATTTTTTTAAA
>Ga0325411_1001395_pt1 | contig 26902 bp, 16 predicted proteins | sample PopdelMetagenome_13_FD_206181 | JGI IMG/M metagenome (GOLD analysis project Ga0325411, IMG submission 206181) | Populus deltoides microbial communities from Bellville, Georgia, United States - Xylem-PdIQD-R4 | ecosystem: Host-associated > Plants > Phyllosphere > Stem > Wood/Secondary xylem...
ATAATAGTCTAGTGCTAAAATTCTTCCTAATAATAGATTGGAATTTATTTTGACACACATGCATGAATCGAAGTTTTTCTTTCTTCTTCGAAACTGCAATAGAATTTGATAACATGATTTGACACAATTGACAAAAACACACACCATACGATTTGCCACAATAAAAAAAAATCAACAACGATAATTACTTGGCTTGACAATTGCACCATGACTAATGGTTTGCTTCCTTTCATCTTCGTCAAATCTTTCTACTTGTTTTTCCTCGAATGATAGAAAAGGATGAAAGGAAAACTTCACTATAGTTTGATAATTGACACCATCATAGCCTCATAGCTGACTCTTATGGACAGAGGTTCATCTACAATTCAGATATAAAGAAAATATGATGGTTAATGTGCTGATAAGTAACTCAGAATGGAGATACTATGCCACTCAAGCGATTGGATGGTGCCCTCTTATAGATTTTATTCCTTCCTTTGTTAAGCTCAATGTAGGGAAGAGGGATATGATTGTTTGGTTAGATTTCCTGAATAAAAAGTTTTCAGTCAAAGTAGCTTCAGAGCAACTCAGAACTTGAAAACAAGAGATTGAATGGCATGATGTTGTGTGGTTTAAGAATACTATTCCAAGGCAACTTTTCTTCTATAGTTGGTTGTCCAACAAAACTTTACAACTTAGGATTAAATACATCGATTTGGTGTTTATGGTTCAAACTGGTGCCCTCTTTGTCTCCAAAACAATGAAGATCACAACTACTTGTTTTTTAATTGTTTATATTCTAAAGGGATATAGTGCGAAGTTTGTGGCAGATGCAACATTCCAAGAATGAGGAATGCCTTGGATGATTGGATTAAATGGGCTACTCTTACATAGAAGGGTAAAACTTTTAGAAACATTTCTTGTAAACTAGGTGTTGCATGTGTGCGTCATCACGATGAATAGCGTCCATTCTCGTATTGTATCTGGCAAATATGGGGAGACAAGGAATTCTTTTTTTTATCAATGAAAAATTGAATGGAAGTTGTTACCTAGTATTTTAGTCATTAAGAACCCTAACTGGTCTCAGAGATCGGGCACGAGGATTGGTTGCGTAAATGAAAGGTATTAGCACCCTAAATATGCCTTAGTTACATTATTTAATTGTCTGATATATGATAAGGTGTTGTTTGTATTTCTAATTGTTGGTTCGTCTATGGTTTAAGAAAAGTCATCATCGGTAAGGAGATTTTTATTTATCAGGTAAAACCTAATCGTTCTAACATCAATAAAAAAATAATTGTCTTTTTAATATCGGAAATATATTTTACGTATAAATTCGTAATCCCAGATACTAAAAGAAAACAAAATGATTTTTTTTAGAATTTTTGAAATATTGGCTTAGTTCTCACGACTTTAATAAACTAGTTATTAAAGCCAAAATGCATGCTAAAACATATTTTTGAATTTTTTGTGGTATGAAAATAAGATATGATTTTTTTTAGAGACTTGACTGTATGCATAAAAACTTGTTTTTTTTAAACGTTTTGACAAAAACCGGGTATTTTAATATCAGATTTGTATTTTTATGATATAAAAATACAAATCAATATTAAGCAAAATTAAAAAAATACACGAGAAAATCACCGATTTTTTAAAGGAGTTTTTAAATTTTTTTGGATTGGGTCTTCCAGGTCCAGCCCAGTGAACAGTGGAGTAGCTCTCCACTATTCACATGCAACGTGAACAGTGGAGGACAACCGGAGAAGCTGAAGAAGAAGGAAGCTGACCTGGCGGTGCTGGTTACTCACGGTGCTTGTGGCGGTGGCATTGTTGTCGCGATGGACAGCAGTGGTTCCAGGCGGCGGTCCTTTTTCTTCTCTCTTCTGCTTCGCTGTGCTATTTTCTTTCGCTGTTTTTTGTTCCATCTGTCAACAATGTTCTTCCCTCTTTGCAGTGGCTTCGTGGCGGTGCTGCTGGTGACGACGAAGAGGAAGAATGGCGGGACCGGCAAAGCATTCCAGACGACGTTTCTTCGTCTTTTTTCCTTTCTATTTTTTTTCGTGTTTCTTCTTCTCCCTATTTCTGTCTCCTCCTCCTCTGTTTCTTTTGGTGGTAGTAGCCTTGGTGGTATTGGCATTGACGGTGGCGTTGTGGTGTTACTATGATAATGGCTGAGAGGCCCAGTAGCAGTTGTGTGATTCTGCTTCTTATCTATCTAGAGACACCAATCTCTATTTTTTTTTCTCTCCCCCTCTGTTCGTCACTGTTTTTCTTCCCTTTTGTTTTTTCGTTCTTCTTCCCTTGGTTCTCGAACAGACGTCCCCCTCTGTTTTCAAATCTTTCTCTCTATTTCCACCCCCTTCTCCTCTCTTTATGTTGGTATTTATAGGGGGGAAAAGGGAGAGAGAGCTACTGCTGTCATGGCACAAGGGTAGTAGGGTGGCCAGGCGGCCACTGGGTAGCCACCTCAAGGCCGCCCGCAGGGTTTGTTCCCTCTGTTTTTTCATCTGGGGTCAGGTGAAGGGCGTGGGTTTTGTCGGTATTTCGGGTCTTGAGAGAGAGAGGAAGCGAGAAAAAATACAAGGGAGCAAACTTCTTCTTCGCCTACCTCTGCGCGTCCAAGGGAAGAAAAAGCAGCACAGAGCTGTTCAAAACGGCATTGTGTCGTGTTTTTTTTTTTTTTGAGGTTGAGAAAAGAATGAATTTGGAAATAACTCAAAAATTGATTATGACACTAGGCTTTGCAGTTATAGTTTATTGTATTTGGCAGGAGTGCAATATAAGGATCTTTGCTATTAATTTTAGATGCCCGAATTCTATTTTCAACCAAGTCGAAATGATTATTTACGACAAGATTGATTTGGTGAGAAATGTCCAAACAACCTAAGAAAATAATAGGATCCAAATAGCTTATAAGTTGAATAATAAAGATTTTAGAGGTGATGTTTAGTTGGTTTCTCTAGTAATGTTATGTACTAGCTAGACTAGATAGGATATGGTTTTAGTTTAATGGTTTTCCTGTGACTATTTGGTTTTTTTTAGTGTGTTATGAGTACATTGTAAATCTGGGATATGCCCCTTAAAATCTTTTTATTTTTCTTTTTTTATATAATTGTCAACTTACCAAGAAAAAGAAGAAGAAGAAGAAGAAGAGTAGTGTCCCTCTTGGCTAAGCACTAAAGTTCAAATGTCAAGTGAATCATGATTATGTATTGTTTTTTGAGATAAAGGAAAGGAAATAGTTACAAACCAGAGGATGTGTCCTTTTATAAAACTTGACTTATATAGAGCAAAATATCTTGTATGAATTGATATAAATTATTTAAGATTTTACAGCACAATATATTAATATATAGAGAAGATGTATAAGAAATAAATAATTTTCAATTAAATTTTAGCAAATGTATACACACAAACATACAAATCGGCCTCTAAAAGTAACAAATATAGATGTCAACAACAAAAAAATCATTACTATAAATAAATTATGTTGACTTTAAAAAAAACTACATAGTAAATAAATGTTGTGAAGAATTTGCAACAATTATAAATGAATATTGCAATAGAAGAGAAGCTAGAAAAAACACAAGATTTAATGTGGTTCAGCAATGTACCTACATCCACAAAAGTAAAGAGCTTTCTTTTTCACTATATCAAAATAGGGTTATATGATATGTGTGTATAGTAGACCCTAAACCGCTCAAGAGTTGTCCAAGAAGTAATAAACTTTTTCCCATAATATCTCTTTACCATATCGTGGGGTCGTTGCCTCCGCACCCCCAACTTATTAATCATACCTAGCAACAAAACAAGAAATAAATCTTAGAGTAACAAATGTCATCGTTTCGCTTCACTTGATACACTCTACTCCAGTATTTACGTATAAGCCACAAACTACAGCACCATGAAGTGAAACAGGTTTTTTACTTAGATTAACAAAGTAAACAGGTCAAAGCCCATGCAAAAAACATCTTTTTTGGGCAGGAAATTATAACTTGAAACTTGGTTGGCTGTATAGATAAAAACACACCAAGCACGAGAAATAAGTAACCAAAATAGGAAAGAAACAACAAAAAATAAGACTTGTTTAATTAATAGTATTACTACACATTAATGATTTTTAGTAACTACTACGTACTTTTCATTTATAAAAAAAGAAAGGAAAGGGTTTTTTTCTTTTCCCTTTTCTTTTGCCTTCTTCAAATCTCCATTAATAGTAAGGATTAGTGCAACCCTTTCATGTAAAACTATATTAATCTTACGTGTGATATATGTTAGTGTTGTTGGTTTAATTGTTACAACTTAGTGCTTCAATTGCTAAAATTGAGCAAGAAGGTTCAAACAATAAGAAAAGAAAGAGTACCTTCCTTCTTCAAGGTCTTAATTGGTGGTTTCTCTAACTCAATTGGTATCTTGTTTCTTTCTTTTAGGTAAAAAAATTCTTTTGTCTTTCTTGAAAGTCAATATCTATTATTTATTTGATTATACATGTTTTTGGCGTAGAAAAAGTGTTAAAGAGGTATATTAATTGATTAATTGGGACATCATGTTTTTTTTTTTGGTCTTAAAAATAATTAGCAACAATTAGCTCTCTCAAGTTACTCTTATTTAGGACTTTATTTTCAAAATACAAAATTAGAGTAAGCTTCTTGTAGGTTAAATTAAAGTATATGTTTTTTTCCTATTGATAACTTGGAGTTCCTTTTTGTTAATAAAGGATCCTATCAAAGTTTGCAAAGCATCTTAAGAGTGTTTCGAGTCAAACATTTCTAGTCTGGAATTCTACTAAGGAATACTAGTCTGTTTGCAATTAGAACATTTTATACCTTCTAGAAGGTTAGGGGGAATTCATGCAAGATAATGCTCTAGAGCTTGGAAACTTTCTAGTTTTTTCATACTCTAGGATTTTAGAATTTGATGTCACCATATATAGAAAAGATTGTTGTGAAAAGAATGCAGTTGTTGCAAACAAAAAGAAAAGAAAATTGTTTTCCTATAAAGGAAATCAAGATAAAGTCGATCAACATGAAATTAAAGCATGATCAGCAACAGTCTTCATGTCGAAGGGCAAGTCAAGAAAAATCCAGGGCTATTGAAGCCAGTGAATTCATTTTGAAGTGACCATTGTTTCAAATTCATGTTGAGACAACATTTGATATCATTTATTCACACATTTCTCTTCAATATGGTGGGCATAAATAGCCACTATACAAAATTGAAATGCTAGAGTTTAGGACTACAACTCAGCATGTCTCTAATCTAGCAAACGTGTTTACAATTAATCTATATATGGAAGTATACCAACTTGGAATTCTTTCTAAAATCTTCAACAATCCCCCTTTAAATTGGTGTGTAGATGTCGCTCATTCCCAATATGTTGAGACCATCATGAAATGCTCGACTTGATATGGCCTTGGTGAGTAGATTAACAAGTTGTTCTTGAGATGAGACAAAAGGTGTTTCAATGATCTTTGTTTCTAGTTTCTCTTAATGAAATGCCTATCAACTTCCACATGTTTGGTTCGATCATGTTGAATTAGGTTATAAATAATATCACAAGCTACCTTGTTATCACAATATAAATTCATTGGGCTTTCATGCTTAATTTTCAAATCTTCTAATAAATTATGAATCCAAAATAATTCACATATTACCTTAGCCATTTCCCATGAACTCATATTCAGCATTAAATAGAGCAACTACAGCTTGCTTCCTGCTTCGCCACGTAACTAGATTTTCTCCTAAAAAGTGAAATATCCTACTATAGATCGTTTATCTTTAATTAGATCCAGCCCAATCAGTATTATTGTATCATGTGACATCCATATTATTCCCCTTTTTGAACATAATCTTTTTTTCCTATAGATGACTTCAAGTAGAGCAAAATACGGATAACTGCATTTATATGTTATTCGCTTGAAGAATGCGTGAATTGGCTTACAACGTTTAATGAATATGCTAAGTCAAGACAAGTATGTGCAAAATACATCAGTCTCCCAACTAATCTTTGATAACTCTTCTTTTTTATTGGAACTTGATCTAGATATATGTCTAGCTTCAAATTTTCTTCCATAAGAGTGTTAACTAAACTACATGTCATCATACTAGTCTCACTTAGTAAGTCTAATACATATTTTTATTGAGATAGAAAGACACTTTCCTTTGATCTTGACATTACAATACCAAGGAAGTATTTTAACGGACCAATGTTCTTCATCTCAAATTCTTAGGCTAGGTAGTTATGCAATGCACTCTTTTCTTCTGAATTATTTTTCATTATTATCATATCATCAACATACACGATGAGACAAGTAGTCATTCATTTATTATGCTTCATAAAAAATTATGATTTGGGTTACTCTACTTGTATCCAAAAGCTTTCATTGACTTCGTAAACCTTCCAAACCATGCTCTTGAAGATTGCTTCAGACCGTATAGGGCCTTTTTTAATATGCAAACATGCTCTCCACCTTCTGATTACATATTACATTAGGGATGAAACTCCATGTATACTTCTTCTTGAAGGTCTCCATGCAAAAAAATATTCTTCATATCAAATTGGTGTAATGATCAATTAAGATTCACTATCAAGGATATAAGAATACATATAATATTGATTTTTGCTACTAGTGCAAATGTCTCTATGTAGTCAATTTCATAAGTTTGAGTGTTCCCTTTGGTGATTTGTGCTTTAAACCGTTCAATGGTTCCTTCTGACTTGTTTTTGAATATGAAAACCCATCTACATCCAATAAGCTTGTTTTTTTAGGTAGTTCAATAACTTCTCAAGTTGAGTTCTTTGAAAGTGATTTCATTTCTTCATTCATAGCTTCCTGTATATTAGTAGGAATAAATATAATAGATAACTGATTTGTGAATGACTTACTCTTTTTTGATAGTCTATAGTAAGATACATAATTGCTCATAAGATACCTATGATTGGCACTAAAAACAAGTTCATAGTTAACTCTAGGTATACCTCTAGTAGCTCGATTAGGCAAAACTTTTACAAGGAATTGAGATTCATAATGTATCTAGGTTTCAAGATAGGAATTGTCCTCAGAAAACAATTGGTCATGTGGTACTTGAAGTGGAGTCGTTTATATCTGATTTTGATTATTTTCCCTGCTCAAATGATCGACCGGTTGGTTTAAAGCAGGTTGCTCACCATTTAAATAGTCGACCCAATAACTAATGGGCATGTGAGCTCCAAACAAAAAGGCTCTTAAAAATTCCAATAGGTGGCAATTCTCAGACTCCACAACCTTATTTAGTTTATGGGAATAAAGGCAAGTCATCTAGTGAGATATGTCATGTTCTCTTACAACTACTTTTTCAAATCTTTATTAACAAATTCTCCACAATTATCAGTGTAAAGAACTTGCATGTGAGATTGGTATTAAGTGGCAATCAACTTATGAAATTTTAGAAACAATGAGCTAACTTTATTCTTTGATTTTATCAAGCTAACCCAAGTCATACAAGTGTGATCATCAATAAATAAGACAAACCAACGAGAACCATTAAAGGAAAGGTGTTTGGTTGGCTCCCATATGTTAAAGTGAATCAACATAAAAGGTACCAAACTTTTATTCATGTTTAATGGAGACGATACATGGTGACTTTTTGTAAGTTCACAGACACCATATTTGAGATCTGAAGTATTTAACGAGAAAACAACTTTGGGAAGTTTTAAATATCTAAAAGATACATAACCCAAGCATCTATGCCACAACCATATTTTTTAGGATTTGTCAATTCGATCTGTTAAAAGAGCTTGAGCTAATTTATATGAGCTAATTTAGGTTTCAAATACAAATAGTACAACTTCCCCCTTCTAATACCATAATTGTTGACATGTGGGTCACATATTAATATTTATAATATCTTGTATTTTAATGATAACATTTAAATAGAAAATGGACTAATGATGTGCTTGAATGAGATTAAGTTTAAAGAGGTTTTAAATGAAGATCACATCAACAAGAATATAGAATTGAATGAAAAAATCCATTAGCAAGTCCAAGATGAAAGAAAGTAAAGACTTAGCTATTAAGGATTCATTTTAGAGCTTATTATTAAATCTTTATATCTTACTCAATAGCAAACTAAAATGAACTCACACACCTCACATTGCATGGATAAATAGGATTGATATACATTTAATTGGTTCAAGTTTCATCGGGTTTGGAATTGCCAAAACTAGTTTTTGAGCTGAATCGGTCGATTGTTGTTCATTCGTGATGAACACCTGGGAATTTTGCAGGAATCAATTGATCGAATGATATGGTCATTTGAATCGGTCAATCGTAGTAGGCATCAAAAGCATTCTAACGGCTATAAACGACTAGTATCATTTCGAATATATATATATATATATAAACTCTTTTTATGCAAAATTAAGGATAGATTTTGAACATACATGATATAAAAGCTATTCCAAAAGAAAAACCAACTAGAAATCATCAATTCTCATGTACTATAAGTTGTGCTAAATTAAATCTTTATATTCTAACATAATAGTATAAAATCTCACACTCTATTACATTTACACACCTTCAATCATCCTAAATGTTATTGAGTAAGCTATAGAGATTGTAGTTTTCAATTGTATAATCTACTCTTTGAGAGTGTGAATCTTGTTGTAAACAAATCATAATTGTAAACACTTGAGAGTTTGGATAAACTCTTGGCATTGGTGAGGTATTGTCACCAAGGGAAAAATCTTGAAGATGAGACATCTTCAAGTGGTGTAATTGTTTAGTGTGGATTCATCAAGACCATTGTATCTTTCACTTGGATTAGTAAAAGAGTATAATACTCAAGTACAATCGGTACTTGAGGTATAGATATAGGCTTGTCGAATCACATTAAAAATTGAGTTTGCAACCTCTTTTTCTTTATCTCTTTACTTTAAGCACTTTAATTATATTGTTGGTTATTGTTATATATGCTTAGTTTGATTATTTGCATTAGTTGACATAAATAGTGGAACACCTAATTCACCCCTTTATGTGTTGTTGTTGCTTTAGTCCTAAAACAATAATTGGTGTTAAAGTTATATATATAAGTTTGCTTAGACTTGAGTAGAATAACAATCAATAGCTATAATGTTCAAAATGAATGAGCATTTACCTCTAAGCCACCCTTCTTTGATGGCAATGATTATGTTTATTAGAAAGTTACGATAATTATATATCTTCAATTTATTGATTGTGATTCATAGTTATCTATCATAACCCAATTTTTGACCTATTTTAATTATTATTATTATTTCATTTACTGAAAAAAATTGATGATGGAAAAAAATAATAATAATGATAGAAAAATAAGTAAAATGAAATAAATGAAGAATGAATTAAAATTTGGGTTAAGGGCAACATGATTGGAAGTTTTGGGGCTTAATTGAGCTTAGAATTAATTTAATTAATCCAATTAAGGGTTTAATTGGAGAATTGATAAGTTTTGAGACTTAAATGGACTTGGATTTAATTAAATTAATGAAATCAGGGACTTAATTGAAACATTATCAAAGTATAGGGCTGATTCTTGTCAAATTTGAAAGAAATTAAAACCCAAGGACCAATGTGTAAATGGCGCTGAGATATAGGGGTTCAATTACAATTTACCCAAGGACTGGATTGCAAAAATGCAAAATGTCAAGGATCAAAACACAACACCAAAAACGGCACTGTTTTCCTGCTACTGTTCATCTTCTTCCCGACTGAAACGGACGCCCACCGCCGCTCACACCGTTACACCTGCAATTAACACAATTTATGGCTTGAAGAAATGGTTTTGTTCTCTAGCTATAAAAGCCAGAGATAGTCCATGCACACAAAGGGGGATTTTTGGACTGAAAAAGGGGACGAAAAACCAGAAAAAGAGGGGAAGAACGGGGGGAAAAAAGGAAGCCAGGACACAGACGAAGACATGGGGATTTTGGGGAACCGAAAACGAGAGAGAAAGCCACGAACAGGAGGAAGAAAAACTAGGAAAAAAGGGCAGAAACGAGGGAAAGAAAAATAAGAGTAAAACCGAGAAGCACGAAAAAGCCAGGGGGAACTGGCGGGAGAGATAGAGAGCGACTGAGAACGAAAAAACTGAGGGGGAGAACACGATAGAAGTAAACAGAGAGCACAAACGAAAACAGAGAGGGGACAAAAAAAAACAGAGAAACAAGGGATAACACAGCAAAACAAGGAAAAGGGACGTAGAGAGGAGGACAGTGAAACCAGAAACGCACTGATCGCCGCCTCTGCTCCAACACCAGCTTCCAAAACCAGAGGAAAAGGCTAAAAAAAAAGGAGAGGAATGAGCAGCTGACAGAAGGGAACACCAACAGAAGGGGAACGAACGAACGCAGGGATCTTGAGGCAAGGATAGACGACCAAGAAAGACTGAAAAATCCAGATCGCCACTTCCAGCACCAGGTAAGTTGCGCTTTCCCTTCTTCTGGCATTTTAATTACATGCTCCTATAGCGGGCGTGCGTGAATTGTTCACGCACGCTTGCTGGTGAAAAAAACAATGGCCAGCCGGGTCAAGCCTGTGGCCCGGCAAGGCCTGCTGGGTCCAGCCCAGCCATGTGGGCTACGCTGGGCCCAGTCCCAAAAAATAAAAGAATAAAAAATAAAAAAATAAAAAATAAAAAAATAGGAAAATAAAAAAGGTAAAAAATAAAAAATAAAATGTGTATGCATGAATAAAAATAATATAAATTTATTGGTTTATTCACTGACGCCAGAGTCCGGAATAAAAATACCAGTTTAAATTTATATTATTTTTATTTATTGTATTTTATTTTATTTTAAAAAAATGCGTGTATGTATAAATAAAAAAATAAATATGAATTTATTATTTTTATTCATTGACGCCAGAGTCAGAATAAAAATATTGATTCAAATTTATTTCATTGTATTTTATTTAAATTACATAAAAATAAAAAATATGCATGCAAAAATAAAATAAAATAAATTTATTGGTTTATTCATTGACGCCAGAGTCAGGAATAAAGATACTAATGTAAAATTATTTTATTTTATTGTATTTTACTTTTATTTAGTTACATAAAAAAATGTGTATGCGTAAAAAATAAATTTATTTGATTTGTTTATTCACTGACGTCAGAGTCAGGAATAAAAAAAAAATACTGATTTAGATTTATTTTATTTTTATAGCTGCGTAATATTTACCAACGTCAGAGTTGGAAATATCCGTAGTTAAATATTTACTGGCGTCAAAGTCAGGAATATTACACGCAAACCATCATAGCATAAACCGACAAAATGTTAGCAATTTATGACAAAACCAGCAATGCAGCTTGCCTCAAGCAGGACGTTTAAGGGGTGATAGTATCTTCCCTTTTACGTAACCAGTCCCGTACCATAGAATTTCTGTTGACCAGTTAGGGTTCCTAGTGACCATAATACTAGGTGGCGACTCCTTAAATAAAGACCATTCCCCATCAAAGAACAGGATGCCAGAAATCCGTTCTTTTTATTTAAACCTTTAAATTTTTAAGGCCGCCGCGATGTCGGGTGCGACAGTTATCTATTGAAAATGAACCTTACAATATATAAGTTTGCTTAGACTTGAGTAGAATGACAACCACTAGCTATAATGCTCAAAATGAAGGAGTATCTATCTCTAAGTCACCCTTCTTTGATGGCAATGATTATGTTTATTAGAAAGCTAGGATAATTATATATCTTTAATCTATTGATTGTGATTTATTGTTATCTATTAAAAATGGACCTCACAATATATAAGTTTGCTTAAACTTGAGTAGAATGGCAACCACTGGCTATAATGTTTAAAATGAAGAAGCATCTACCTCTAGGCCACCCTTCTTTGATGACAATGATTATATTTATTAGAAAGCTATGATACTTATATTCTTTAATTTATTGATGGTGATTTATAATTATCTATTGAAAATGGACCTCACAAGCCTACTAAAATTGAAAATGATTTAACAATTTCTAAACCTAAAAGCTAGTATACCGATGGTGATAAGAAGTCATTTTCTTTGGATGTTAAAGCTATAAACACTTTGTATTGTGCCTTGAGTAGAAGTGAGTTTAATAGAATATCATCTTGTAACAATACAAGGGATATATAGCATGTTTTAAAAGTAACTCATGAAGGTACTAATCAAGTGAGAGAATCCAATCGCTACTAGATAAATAATAATGTTTTGAGGTTTCAATTAGGTTTACTTTTTGAGACTATAAGTTGTACAAAAAGGCTTTTTGTCTTATAAGACATCTGTTTTGATCAAAACTTGAAATATAAGATTTTCATATGAACCAATCGACTGATTCATAAATCTAGGACAATCGGCCAACCAGTTAAAATTACGAGGACATAAACCTTTGCTATTGCCTAAATTTTAAATTTTTGACCCCCTTATTTCTTTGTGTTTTGGACAAAATTTTTACATCAAAATAATCATTTTTAAAATTATAAGAAGGATCAAAAGAGAAATTTAGGAAATTTCAAGATTTAGGTTCAGTCGTTCAACTGATTTAACTAATTAAGGCAACCAACTAACTGGTTGCTCGGTAGTATAAATATTGTCTTATTGAGCAAAAGAAAATTTTCCTAAATTAATTTTTAAAACTTTAACCTAAAACCCTCTCACAAAAACTCTCAAAATTCATCAAAATCCAACCTTTCCAAGTGAATTTCTTGAAGTTTAAACATCAATGGCACTAAAGAAACAAATAAGAACAAGTGAATCAAAGAGCAAAAGGGAAAATGATCCTCAATCTCCTCCAAGTGACAATATAGAAAAGTATATGATCACTTTCTTAAATAGATCTATTGCTATTAAAAGAGGTATAGGTGATGATTTAAATGTTTTTGAGGTAGATAATTTATTTGAGAAAATAGGTTGGAGTAGCATATACAATATAAAAAAGGCTACATATCCCTCTTTTATTAGAATGTTCTTTGCTAATATAAGAATAACTAATGAACCTAGGATTATGAGTAGCCTTCAAAACAAGCTCATTAAGTTTAATTGTGAAATGATGGCTAACATAATAGGTATTTCAAATGATGGGCCTTATATATGATGAGACAGTTATTATGCATATCGAGAGAGAAAATTTTGAATCGGGTGCAAATATTAAGAATCAAGACTTGATGTTAAGACCTAGATTGTTTCATATGGTCATAGTACATAATATTTTGCCTAAGAATAGGCACTTTGATGAAGTGACTTTTATGGACTTATGCTTTATTGATTGTATAATTAGAAGAATGCCAATTAATTTTCATACATTATAATGAAAATTTTGATAATGCCAAATGATTAAAAACAAAAGTCATTGTCTTATGGTCAATGCTTAACAACTATCTTTAAGCATTTCGATGTTGAATTCACGGATACGAATCGAACACCATATTCCAAACATTAGGAGATAGATAATAGGACCCTAACAAAAATGATTTTTTTTCTTAAATGAGGACGGTGTATGGTTCCTAAAGACCAATTTGGTGAGGAAAAGCATGATGAAGAAGATGAATAACAAGTTGGTGATGATGAATTTGCTAATGTGTTTAAGACACCACTTCTAACTTCATTTCCTGGAGATATTGTTCCTAGCTCATGAAAATCTAGGATGGATGATCGCCTAGCCTATATTAAGACTGATGTAAGTTATTTTCAAGAATCGCAAGCGCACATCCTCTCTAATCAAAAGCATATAGCTAGTGACATGCAAGATATTAAAGATATGATGGCTAGCTTGCTCTCTTGCTATCCACTGCCCTAGATGATTGTACCATGAACTTATCATGTTTTTCATGCTTTTCATTTTACTTTCTTTCCTTTTTTGTAATGAATAGTGTATTTTGAACATTATGTTATGTTTCTCTAATCTTTTTCACTTTTCGTGTTTACTTTTTGTTGATAACAAAGATGGAGAGAAAATAAAAAAATAAACATTGATATATATATATATATATATATTAAGAAGGAGATATATATTTATAGATTACATATTCTTTTTTAAATCTTCTAGAGACTATATTGCAAAATATAGAGGGAGATACATATCTTTATATCTATAAAGTATAAATTAATTGTCATCCTCAAAAAGAAAAAGATTGTTGACCTATGGGTCACATATTAATATTTATAATATCTTGTATTTTGATGATAACAATTAAATGAAAAATGATTTAATGATATGCTTGAATGAGATTAAGTTTAAACAGGTTTTATATAAAGATCACATCATCAAACATATGGAATTGAATGAAGAAATCCATCAACAAATCCAAGATGCAAAGTAAGGGAAGACTTAGTTATTAAGGATTTATTTTTTAGCTTATTTTTAAATCTTTATAACTTACTCGATAGCAAACTAAAATGAACTCACATACACTTTACATTGCATGCATAAATAAGATTGATATATATTTAATCGGTTCAAGTTTCACTAGGTTTGAAACTCTTAAAATTAGTTTTTGAGCTAAACCAGTCAACCATTGTTCATCTGTGATGAACAATTGGGAATTTTATAAGATCTGGTCAACTGGTCAACCACTTTAGATGTTAGAGGCATTACTAATTTCTTTTGAATATATATATATATATATTCACCATTTGAAATCATTTATAGCTTTAATCCACTAACTTCATTATATTTGTTTCTTTACATGCTAATAAAAGGGTTAGTCTTGATAGAGATAGAAAAGCACGGATGTTGAAAATACTTCATGAGAGTGTACAACGATATATAAAGAAGAAGAATGATCAATTTGCTTCCAAGGCAAATAAAGCGTGTAAACGAGTTGTTTTTCAAATAGGTGATTGGTTTTAGGTACGTTACAAAAGGAGAGGTTTTTGGCCTATAAAAAATCAAAATTGCAGCCTCAATAAGATAATTCATTCTAAATCCTTGAAAGAATCAATGACAACACCTACGAAGTGAATTTACCAGATGAGTATGATGTTAGTGCTACTTTAAATATTTATGATCTCTCTTTGTTTGATAAAGGTGACAATTTAAGGTCGAATTCTTTTTAGAAAAAAAGGGGATGATATGGATCATCTCACCACGACAAAGGATCCACTAGAGGTGCCAATTAGGTTAATCACAATGTCAAAGACCAAAAAGTTAAATGAGACATTAAATGGGCTTGTTTAGAGCATTTAGGCCAAGGCTGACTTCAAAAAGGCTTAAACACATATAGGGCAGCCTATAATCAACTTAATCTATATATGCAAGAATGACTCAACTCAACCCTAACTTTGGCTTAAGGCTGGCAGCATAATTGGGCAGCCTTATTTGAACAACTTTCTATTCTCTACAAGGAAAGATAGGTGGCAGCTATTAATCTTAACATTACAAGGATGTTTTTACAAAATCTTTTAGAAGTTTCCATCTTCTACAAAGAAACCAAAGGGCAACAACTATTACAAATATTTCCATACTTATTTAGGAGTTAAATTCGGCAGCAACAATCCTTATTATTCAAGGATATTTAAGTCGGTTTTGGGCTAATTTTTTCTAATGCACAATTTTACGTTGAGCATAGTTTTAGATTTGACTATTGGATCAGGCTAGAATTTTACCAGAAGATTCTAGGGGCCTAGTTTTATATACTTTTAAAATTTCATAACAATTAGACATTGGAAAAGCCTTGTGATAAGGTCCATAAGATACTATGTGGGATTTGTATTAATTTTCTAGTTGATTTAGGATTATTTTTTTCTATTTTATTTAGAACTCTTTTATTATTTTTTCAACATTGTTTAGGATATTTTTTACCTATTATAAATAGTATTATTAAGCTTGTATTTAGGTTTTTTTTATTGACTTTGATTTCATAATAATATTTGTGTATGAGAGGAAAACTCATACTTTTTTGTTCTTGCAGGAATTGAAATTGACTTTTTGAAAAACAATTGTCTTCTCAACATCTTTCTTTTATTTTTCATTTGTGATTCACTAATCGTGGGGTGGGGATTTGAATTTCAATTATGTTGATGTCTTGGTTTAAGGTAATTATTGTGTCACGTTTTCTATCTCAAATATGATTTTTAGTTTTCGGTAATTATGTTCAAGCTTGCTTGTAGATTTCTGGATTTTTATGTTCATATCACAATTTAGAGCATAGTCCTCTAACCTAATCTCATGGCATCTATCATCTAATGATATCAAATGTCTTCTCTATTTCATGAGATAAATGATAGTATCAAAATTCCAAGTGATGAGATGATGATGAAGAAGAAATTGGAACGGCAAATATGTCCCGAACTTTTTTAGAGCTCAAGAAGTTGTTCCAGCTTTTTATTGTGGCTGCTGGTCAGAAGAAAATGTCAATGTATGAGAATTAAGGGGGGGAACAAAGAAACAAAACAGAAACAGAAAATGGGCAAGGCAGAAGAGCTCAGTCACATAGTTTTATTCCCTTGCTCATCATATGTAATAGAATCATGATGTAAGAAGAGTATCAATGACAAGAATATCATGAATGAGATGTGACTTGAATCAAACAGAGAAGAAAGACAACACCTGAAACATTTTGCATTGCTATTTCTTGTGTGCATTGCCTCTGTTCTTCTGCAGCAAACCCTCCACCAATGGCTCCAAAAGCAACTCCACCTGCCTAAATTTAATAGTTAATACAGGGTCTGAATCCTTCCTCTTTCTATTTTTACGAACGAGAGAATATGTTAAACCTGTAATTCTATGATGATAACTTCATTACCTCACATAGTTTCTTTCAAGAGCGTATGACACAAATCAATTAAAAAGAGTGAGCTGGAGAAATGGATGACTGGATGATCTTCTTGTAACCTCACATCATTTGAGCAGAAAATCAAGTGGTGAAATGCTTTACAAGTTCGTATACAGCTATAGAATAAAATTGAACAGTATCCACCTGAAACTATCCCAAAAGCTCATCGTAACAAGCATATTGATATGAACAAAGCATCATATTTCCTTTGAGATAAAGAACTTCACCTGCCAAACACTTTTTTAGACAAATTGACAAATCACCAATAGGCGACAACAAGGAGTTTCAGACGATGCACCAACTTTACTAGCGGCATCACCTTCTGAAAGGCATTGAATGGAGTTCCTTTCTACAGCAGCAAGTCCATTATCATGCAATCTAAGCATTTTATGGAGTCTTTCAATAGAGGATATTGTTTTCGATGAAATATCCTCCAGGCTGCAGAAAGAGAACTTGTCACATTGACCAGTCAGCTAAATAAAAACACAAACACTTTTTGTTAGACTGTCAGTTTTTCCATTTATACCGAGTTACAAAGGACACCACTACTGTTTCCACACTTCGAACAATCAAAGCAACAAACACATTACAAGTGCACTTCAATTATTTCCACACTTCTAACAAACACATTGTATGCACGTCACTTGATTTTTACTTCACCACCCAAATGCCAAAACTCCACACTGAAATATCCCTACTCCATGTTTTCTCCCTCCTCCTCTCTCGCTTCTTTGCTGCCATCTTCTTCCTTCGACAACTGGGCAACTTCTGTTTTCAAAGCTTTTCCTTCACGGAACATTGACATTTGTTGGGGGAGGAAAAAAATAACAGTACAGACTTCAAGTTCGCTCAGGTCCCTGAACCTAGCTATTTGTTGCATAACATGTGTTTAATGTAGAAATTGGAAAAATACGATCTGCAAGAAATTGAAATTAAAAATTCTATCTAATCACTACGACATTTAACTATTACCTTTTTAATTAGTATCCTTGGGAGACGATCTATGATATACTTTGAATATCAAGAGCTACATCCTTGAAATCCTTCTTCAGACCTTCAGAGTATCTGAGCATTAAGAAAAAGCTTTACCAGAGCATTTACTCTTTATAGCGATGACTAATTCATTCGATCATGATAATACAAATTCCATATCTCACAAATTACTAACCACTAACACTAATTTCTTAACATTATGCAGATGCGTGCCTTGAGATTACTCTCTCTTTTTTATAATCAAAACAGCCATATCTGATTACCTATTATTGACTAAATTCAAACTGTACATCATCAAAATTTCAAATAGCGTACACATGATTTTCTTTTCTCCAAATACAACTACAATAAAGTAATCTCTGGCTGCTTTTCGGTGCAGCATGCAAAGGGGGACGGATCTGGTAGTTATGATTGAGGAGTCCTTCGAGCATGGAGGCTCAAAGACAAGGAGTCAATGGGTTATGGAATGGGAAGGGTTTGCCACAACATTGCTGGTCTTTACAGGGAAACTTGTCTGGAAATGACACATCAGAATCCTATCCTTCAATCATCATCATCATTGTCATCTTGATTGTTTTGATGATTATGCTTTTGGGCATTATACATCTCAGCAACCTGAAATGTGCAGAGCAGTGCATGAATTGAAGTTCTAGCCAACAAAACCATTTTTTTTCTTTTCCCATAAAACAATCAGCAACTATAAGACTGTTCATTACCTGCTCTGATGATGAGGCTTGCTCTGGAGACTTGTCTTCTCGAACTCGAACAAGACGGGGAAATCTTAGTGAAATACCCTTGAACAAGGAAGACAAGAAATAAGATTAAGAAGCAGAAAACATTTTTGTGGTTTGGTTCGACAACAAGGAACTGCTAAAGGAAAGAGGATAAAAAAGCTTGGATCCAAACCATCAAAAGGACTCACAAATTAGTGAGCACAACCCATACAAGTACAACAATCTTAACCTTTCCTCCTGACAAGGTAATCATCAAGTGCCTGAACCCCGTTTTGCAAAACAGGAAATTTAAAAAATGGTGCACACAATATGGCAATCACATTAATAGGAGGTATCTGAATGCACATGCATGGAAATACATGTCTAAATGTTCAGGCCATTGATGGGGAAAGTTTTTGGTTAATTCATTATGCGCCTCATATATGTCTGAAGTAGGCAGCCCTGCCAACATAGAGCCAATTTTTTTTAAATAAAGCATTATGGAAAGAAGATGAATTCAACCTTGTTAGGATCAACTTCGCCAATTGCAGCACGATGAACAGGGCTAATAGTCAAGTCTGCTGCTTTCACCTCCCACACCTTTTTTTTTCCAGAAACAAAATCAGCAAGGAAACAGAGCTTCTGCTCAGCATAGTATAAAACCAACATTAACATTTTTCATGAGAAAAGGTAGATCAAAATACCTCCTTGGGTTCAAACCACACATCTGGTTTAATGGTATCTCCAAATCTATAGTATGACTGGAACCAACTATAAAGTTAGAACTGGCATAGTAAAAACACAGGACTCCGCTGGTCACATCAAAAAGCATAAGAACTGTACCTTTGGTTTGGGAATCACTTGTGAACGGAGACTCGCAGAACGTTCCTCAAGCACTTGTTCAGAAAATCCAGTGCCTGCCCATCACAGCAAGAAAAAGAAAAGAATGGCACCGTTGTTAAAAAAAAGAAAACCTTAATTGACATGAAACAAATCCAGAAAATTATTTTTGAGTTACCTATTTTACATATGCTCTGGAATTCTTCGTTGTTGCTATTATAACAAGCAAGGAGAAAAGCACCATAGACACCTAAAAACCAAACAATAGCATCATGAACCAAAAAGGCCGCGACCTGAAACTAGAACACCTCCCACTAAACACCCCCAACCCCACCAGAAAAAATATAAAATCAAAGCAATCTGCTATCAAGGCTGTATCTGGCCTGCATATGCATTGAAACAGAAGTATATGCTTCAACAAAAACTGCATTTACCTGTACGTTTTCCACGACCATGGAAAGCACCAATAGGCACTAGATCTAGTGAGTCTCCAATACTGCAGAGCACAGCACATTCAAAAAATTTAGCCGAAACAAAAACTGTGCAATAAGGATGAAAACACCCTAATTCATTCATCCTACCTTTCCATATAATCTTTCTTCAATTTCAGCCAGTTATGTGATCGCCTTGAAGGTTCATATGTAGCATCCTTATTCATTGTTTTGATGATTAAACCCTCACAACTGCAAACTAAGACGAGTCAATAACCCCAAAAATAAATAATAGCTTAGCATGTCATTGTAATGTACATGAAAAAGGAAGAACTTTCAAAAAACTTCTGTGACATTCAACTTTTACTTTACAACATCCAAAAGACATTAATTTGAAAATAAATCAAGTTCCAAGTTTCCAGGCATCAGCATTGTTATATTCTACACAGCCTCACTTCATTCAAAAAAAAAATGATATAAAATATGTGAGGCCAGCATTCAAATAATACAAGCAAGTCCAGCGTTCAGAAACATTCCTGTGCCCAAGTTTGCAGCCTTTAGTAATAAGCTTCAAGATTTCTTGGAATACTAAAATGAGTTCAGGTATAAAAATGTATGGATAAACAATTAGAGATATTCCATCAAGAAAGCTTTAAATTTGAAGGTTTAAATGAAAATCAGAAATCAAACCACGTTTTTCCATTTCCATAAAATGAAATTTTTTTTTTCCAATAACATTAAAAAAGATTAAAAAGCTACACAAACTCATTAATCTCTGTCAAGAGCAAAGAATCACTTTCAAAGTAACCTTGCAGTTAATGAGATGTGTCAGAACTTCCACCTCAAAAACTTACGATAAAAGATAGAGAAGCCCTTGCAGCAATACCAAATTTTCATATTCGATAACCACAGCTAAAAACACATACATGTATAAATCAGGTTCATGTTCAGTTGTCAACTGAAAATGGTAAAAAAAACGAGATAATGACCTGGCATCAACAGCAGTGTCGAGGAATTTTTGTATCTCTTCAAGATCATTTGATGTTATTGCAGTTGCAAACTGAAAAAATCCAGGTTCTTCCTCGAATGAACTGTAAAGATGCTATACAGGTCCAAAGTCATGGGACAATCAGTATCAATACATCAGGAGTTTCTGACTTGAGCAGATGAATACATCCAAGCCAAATGAAAAAAATATGTGGAAGTTTGTTGGCAGCACATTCTTTACTTCATAGAATGTTTATGGACAAAGGGATGATGACTATCTATACATAGAGAAACCCTATAATAGAATGTCATGCATGCTTTAATAAATTCTCTCAAAACTAATCATCAATATGAAAAATTATATAGGAAAATGATTACAAGGGCAGCTAATTTACAGGTTAATTATATAACCCAAGATCCCAGACTTTTAAGAAATGAAAAGGAGCCTTGAAGCATGCTTCATATTGCTTATCAATTCCTATATTAAAACAGATATTTATGCAGCATATCAGCACTAATTTATCTCACATAGAAAGACACTATTGCACTGTCTGTGTGTATGATAGGCCAAGAATTCAAGTCTAAAAAAAAATCGAGTAAAATGAATGAAGTATAGTAGAACAAAGGAATTTTTTATCAAAATTAGAAATGGAGCAAAGAAAATCGACACCTCATTCCTCACAACCTCCTAAATTATTTGTTAATTGATTCCAGATTAATTTTAATGGAGTGGGCTTTTAATCATAAAAATTGACCCAATCCATCTATGTTGCATGCAAAATCAAATAGCATTAAAAGAGGATGGCTCTTTCCTTAGAGCTAATTAGTATTCTTAGAATAGCCCTAGCAGAAATAAAACAACAATATTTATGACAAATTACGAAAACTATTTTATTGTGAAATGGGCCAGCCCTACAGGCTTTTGAAAGGCTCTTTGTCCATTGATTGCAGTTAGAATATGCACAATACCTTCACATTGTCACCCTGATGACATTAGTAAGGGTTACCACTACAACTAAAAATCATTATTTGAGAGAAACAGAGAGGAGGGGGGGCTCCAAGTATTGCACCACCAAAAGCAATACGGAAAATATTTAGAGTTAATACTGGCAATTTAAAAGGATTGACAATTTGACAATATATACTGAACTTAAATGTCAACAAGTATGAAAAAAATACACACTAAATGGACTTTGCAATCCTACTTTACCACGTATTTCAGTTACATTTCAACACAGAATATTTGTTTTAGTTTTATGTGAAAGCAATACTATTTAAAGTTCTCACTTCAGAAACCCTAGCCTCTGACAAATTTTATTACCAAATAGTAGAAAGACTGCAACAAATACATGAACCAAATGACCAGTAATGAAAACCTTGTACCTCTCTACGAACTTTCAGTTCTTTCTGAATAAGTGGTTGGTCATTAAGATACAACATGTCGAAGGCATATATGCAAACATTAACCTTGATATCACTCATCACCACATTTTTTCGGGCCCGGGTGCTGAGGATCTGCACAAATACATACACATTAAAGCTTTATCCATCTTAACTCAAAAGAGCATGAATCCCAATACTTGGTGGCCATCTAGATTTATTTTATGCAACATTCAGAGAAAAAAGTACAACCAAACAAACAAGTCAACCAGCTTAGGGATTTGACTTTTCACTTAAAGTAGGAATTGGCATAGTGACCTACTCTGCCCTTCTTTAAAATTAGTCCTGTCACTATTCTTATTGCCCAACAGCTATTTTTGACATGAATAAATGTATATTGTATTTTACAAATCCAGTTATATTATTGAAGCAAAAAGGAGATTCATTTTCATTGTTTATTCCTCATGCTATACAGGATTTACAATATCAGAACATTCAAAGAATTCAAATAACAATATTTAAGCAATTATCAAGTTTGAATTCACAAAGTCCGTCTTCCACGAAAATATGAACAAAAAATATATATTGTATTACTTGGAAGTGGTAGTGTTTTATACAAATAACAAGATACTTCAATTGATCATAAATTACCTGAAAGGGGAGAATTTTCTTTTTTTCTCTATCATACGCAACTAGTTCACAATCCAGAATAAATGAGCTTGCTGAGGGCCTCTTTAATCTGCACAAAGAAAGTAAGCATTAGCAACTACCAATTACAAACAATTAATTAGAAAACCACTAACTTTGGTCATCAGAGAGTATAGTGCCAGACAAAGAGAATAAATCTCTTGATGAAATTTAGTTCATAATAAACCAGATGTAAGCATGAAGAATCTTGTGTGTGTGTGTGTGTGTGTGTGTGTGTAAAGATACAATATAATTATCCAGGTAAGATTGCATTTAGAATTCTGAATCAACGCAAGTCAAACCCTGAACAACAATTTGAAGAACATATGATTTATTCAAGATTGTATGCAAGGAGATAGAAGACTACCTTATAGAGGACATGAAAAAAGGAATAGGCGTTGCAACACACTTACTAGATGTTGCTAAAAAATGAGGAAAGTAAGAAAAATACTAAAGGCTTCAAAATTGCAGAGCACAATCTGTAGCCATTGCAGTAAATGAGATAGAAGAAGCTGATTTGAGCATCCATATAGTAGCCACCACTTCTCTTAACTTGAGTACAAAGCAGCAAAACTCACTCATTTAAATTTATAGAATCTTTCCAAAGTCAAAATTCCTTGGAGTTTCAAACAAACGACCACCTATATCATAGAAGAAAAGGAATCCCTGATAAGAAATGAAACTCACCGGGAAATTACAGCAACAACATCAGGAAATTTTCCAGTATTTCGCTCAGAATTTCGACTATATATCTCAACCGAACCATTCTCCAAGTAATGTATCTGCATCAAGCAAATGAAATTATATCATAAAACACGGATGCTTAAAGCAACAAAAGAAAAGCAGTGTGACTAATTAGTATCACCTGGGCACGTTCTCCATCATACTTGTATTCACAGGAGAATTCCATATCCTGAAATTTAGTTACTATCTCAGAAACCCCTTTGGTTGGTTTTGCCAGCATAGGTCCAACTGGAACACCAGGTGTGAAGCTGCATGTCTTGGGAAGATTCCATACGCCATCACTAAGAAGAGCAGGGACTATTTTATCATAGACAGGAAGCACAGAGTAAACTTGTTTAACAATCTTTGCAGCCTGTTACATACACAGTTATATAGCACCAAAGTCAAGGAAAAATAAAATAAAATAAAAGATATAGAAAAACTGTCAAGTTTCAACCATTGGTTACATATCCTAAAATGGATTCCAGCAATTACTCCAGATACCTCTTAAAAGTCATAACTACTCAACACAAACAATGACTGGAAACTTTTACATCTTATACACAAGATCCCAGTAGAAACAAACTGAGAACAGAATACAAATAAATTTATTAAGAAAGATCGAAACAAATTTACAAAAGAGAAGAATAAGGCATCCTCATGAAAAGACAACATCTTAAAAAACAAGTGCTCACAAATCGCTGAATATCAGCAAGATAAACTCCTCCAAGAAATCAAAGCCTGTATTGTATAATAGTGTTACATAATCAAGAAGTTACAATCTCAGCAGCAGGAACAAAGCAGTAGGAGCCATTGCAGCAGCAATCCACAAGCATTTAACATGTGATGAATAAGAACTGACCAGTGTGGAATAGTTAGTTAATTCAGTTAGAGGTAGTTAGAGACAGTTAGGGAAGTTAGTTACTGCCGATAATAAGCAGAGCAATGGTTAGTTTCAAGGTATAAATACATGGTTTAGAAAACATGTAAACCAAGTCATTGAATAAGAATCTTTTTCTGTAATTGCAGAACTTCTTCTTCCCTCTATTTTTCTATTTATTAATCTCTTTTCTCACTAACAACCTCCATTGTCAAGGACCTTCCTTGACAATTTGGTTTCAAAGCTCTAGAAGATCCACACAAATACTTCTAACTCACCATGGAAGACAATAATAGATAAAAGCTTTAGAAGAGCACAATAAACGCACCAATGAAGAAATACAAAGGATTAGAATAGAGGTGGAACAATTGCAATTATAATTGGATACAGTGCTATCAACTTTGAACTCTTTCAAGGCTAATATGCTATCAAATTTTAACTCTTTCAAGGCTAACATGGATTGAAAGCATGGAAGATGGGAAGGAACCACTCTGGAAGGAAACAATTCCTTTCACCAGAATAGCAATAGGGGAGATGTTTTAGAAATCCAAGAAGGAAGCAGGACAGGGTATAATATAGCCTTGCCAAAGGTAGACCTGCCTAATTTATAGAGAGAACCATTGTGGTTGGATCAAAAAATAAAGGAGATTCATTAAAATGCATTTCATACGTGTTCATTAGTGGGTAGAGATTGTTGCCTTATACATGGAAGGAAAGGCTGAGATTTTTTATGAAAGGTTCTTGGTAGGAAGGAATGATTTATCCAACTGGGATGAATTCACAAAAGCAATATGTATATGATTTGGCTGTCAAAATGATTTGGTGGAAGAGTTCAACAAGCTAGAACAAGAAAAAAGTGTAGAAGAATATGTGGATAAGTAGGAGAAAATTAAGTCTTTAATGAGTGTACTTAATTCCTCTTTACCTAAAGCTTATTATGTCCAGTTTTATAAGTGGACTCAAGGAAGACATCAAGCCTATGTTAAAGATTCTCAAGCCAACTACATTATTGCAAACCTTTGAATAGGCTAAATGGCAAGAAGAATATAATAGGGCAATCACCAAGAAGAATAAGATGTTCTCAAGAACTCCTTCGGTGATTGGCTATGGCAAATTGTCAGGTAGTTTTTAACCAAAAAGAGGGGAAATTATTGATTAACAATAAACTAGCATCTGATAATCTTTATGAACAAAGAAGGAAACTTGGATTGTGTTTTAAGTGTGGAGAAAAGTTTACTCCTGGCCATAGATGTGTAACAAAAGACTAAACATGATAGAAGGATTGGAGGATTGTAAAGAAGAATTCTTTTAAGTAGAAGAACAGGAAAATGAAAAGGCAATAAGAGAAGATGGAATCGAGGAATATGGACTGTCTTTACATGCTTTAGCTGATAGATATACTCATAATATTATCAGAATCAGGGGTGGCTGTCAAGGAAAGAAGTTGGTGATGCTAATAGATAGTGGAAGCACTCTTAGCTTCATTGATGAGCAAGTGATGCTGCAAAATTAAGGTTGTGATTGTAAAAACAACAGGGTTGGCAATTACTGTTGCTAATGGAAACATTATGAAGTGTGATTGTTACAGTCCAGGATTTCAGTGGTTCATGCAAGATTATGAGTTCCATGCAAATCTTAGAATTTTGAAATTAAGGAGGTGTGACATTGTATTGGGAGTGGATTGGTTAAGAGGGTACTCACCTATTTTGTTTGATTTCATGAGAATGAAATTTTCATTCAAGAAAGATAGAAGAAGCATTGAATTGAGAGGTATAGGAAAGGAGGCTGAATTACAAGAGATTACTGTAAATAAGGTCCATAAGAAACTTAAAGAGGTATTATATGACTTTGTTGGACAGTTTTTTATTCTGGAAGCTATGGAAGTTGCAGAAAAGGCAATTTGTCACCCTAAAATTGAAGCATTACTGCAGGAATTTCACAGTGTTTGCAGAACCTACTCAATTGTCATCTGTCGGGAGTCTAAATCATAAAATTCCATTAATTCCAGGAGCAGAACCAGTTAATATCAGACCATACAAGAGTTCCTTCATTCATAAGGAAGAAATTGACAAATTAGCGAAAGATATGCTCAGGAAAGGAATAATCCAGCACTGCAGTAACCCTTTTGCTTCTCCAGTCCTGTTAGTCAAGAAGAAGGATAGCACATAGAGATTCTATATAGATTAAAGGCAACTGAATAATCTAACTATCAAGAACAAGTTTCCAATTCCATTAATAGATAGTTGGTGGATGAGCTTAATGGTTCAGAATTCTTCTCTAAACTGGACCTAAGGTCTGGCCATCACTAGGTTAGGATGTTTGAAGGAGATGTAGAAAAGACGGCGTTAGGACACACCATGGACATTATGAGTTCAAGGTGATGCCTTTTGGATTGACCAATGCTCCGGCCACTGATGAACACTATACTGGAGCCATTTCTTAGAAAATTTGTATTGGTTTTTTTTATGATATATTAGTGTATAGTTCTATACTAGAACTACACCTCAATCATCTTAGGTTTGGTCTTGG
>Ga0325411_1001397_pt1 | contig 26853 bp, 10 predicted proteins | sample PopdelMetagenome_13_FD_206181 | JGI IMG/M metagenome (GOLD analysis project Ga0325411, IMG submission 206181) | Populus deltoides microbial communities from Bellville, Georgia, United States - Xylem-PdIQD-R4 | ecosystem: Host-associated > Plants > Phyllosphere > Stem > Wood/Secondary xylem...
AATTTTTTTTCTTTTGATTCAGTCATTCTTTTCTTAATTGCAATTACTTTATTTACATTGATTATTTCTAATTAAATTTTATTTTCAATTCCATCTTTGGTGTTTTGATTTTGTTAATTTTTTTTTATAAAATTTGGTTCTTATTTTTTTAATCATTTTCTTGATTAATTTGTTTTTTTTTTCAATTTCATCCATAAGCATTTATTTTAATTTAATTTTTGTGTCAAGATTGGTCCTAATTCTTTTAATTGTTATTTTTTTAATCATTTTCTTAATTAAATATTTTTCTCAATTTCATTTAATTTTTATGTTAAATTTAGTTCTAATTCTTTTAATTGCTATTTGTTTTGTTTTGTATTTTTTTTAATTTTATTTTTAAATATTTGTTTGATTAAGAATCTTGATTCATAATTCAAAATCATATAAAAGAGTTAATTTGAAGAAAAAAAATTTAAATTTTTGAATGCAAAAACAAAAATACTGACGCTTTCATTAACAACAGCAATAAACTTCTTGCGAGCAATTTCAGTCATTCTCTCACAAATCAAAACGACAATAGTCTTTGATCAACGGTGAGCACCATTTACTGTGAGATCAATGGTGCGATGTAAAACTAGATTGGATAAAAGGGTGCCCAGATGATAAATTGGTGGTTTTATGGGTGGTGGGTGTCGGTATGCCTACAATCCTGTGCAGTCTATATCGGTGCAAGAGTTCAGTGACGCGGTGCATTTTTGGTGGGAAAGCTCTTGCCAAGGCTGAGAATCACAAGGGATTGGACAAATTCAACAGCATTGCACGCAACAGTTTTCTTGTTGGATTTATGGGAAGAAGATACGCTGTTGCTCCTCCCTGTCTGTAAACTTTCCCATTGCAATTCAAAAGAATCAAGTAGCAAATGGTAACTTGAATGCAAAGAGTTGCGGAGAGGAACAGGCACATGAACACCTGGAATTTTAGTTTGCAATAAACTAACGATTTTTATTCTAAAATTCAGATTTCGTAACTTCGTAAATTTATAATTGGAGATTTTATTGTATTCTTAATTATAGACTTCTAATTAATATGAAAACTCCCAAGCGTGTGCCACAGACATTAGCTTTTAGAAAGGTAAAAATTGCAACAATAGGGGTAAATTTCAACAACACTTTCTTTTTTGTTGTCCAACCAAAATTACATCAACCTATTTAGGTAAAAAAAAATTCTTTAATTGGATGTGAAGAGTTTTCACCTATAACATATTGATTCAAATTCATACCATCTCCGAGAAAATTCTTCAAACTTGTTACTCCTCGTAGTTTATTCATAAAAACATAACTTGATACCTCAAAACACGTGCACAAGTCATGCAAATTAACTCTTTTAATATTTCAGAATAAGTGAATATGTTTCGGAAATGCCAAAATTATTAAGAATCAGGAAAGCTGATAACATCAATGAATCACTGTCCATCGTAATTATTCAAGTCCAACCATTCGCATTCAATCAGATGAATGTGCACTAGATGGAACAAAACACAGATAACCAGGTTTCAATAATAACCTGGAAAGGTCGAGTATTTGAATCTCAGCATCTGGTAATTCACCACAAAAATTAATAAATGTACCATAGATGGACTATAGCTTCATCACCATCAGATAAATCAAATTAGAAATTTAGTTCAAAGCCAATACTCCATTTCATGGCAAAGCAATGGGGCAACATTTAGGCACTCAACATAGAGCCTGAGTTCTTCCTGCACTCGGCCAACATGTCCATGTAGAACTGGCACTTGCTGATGTCATTTCCAAAGTTGTTCACACACTACAAGGAAGACCAGTGAAACAATGCAAGAGCAATTAATAAACTAAGTTTGGGCATAACATAAAAAAAATACAAGCAGCATCAGGCAAGAACAGAAAGAAAAACAAAATTAAAAACCAAGTATTTAGCAAGAGAAAGCATCAAGTTATCATGCTCATATTGAAGAGTCTAAAATATGTTTTGAATAACTTGTTCTCAAAATGACACCACTGAGCAGATTGTTTTACTATTCTTACCGATCCCTATCTCAGGGACCCTAGTCAGAAATCATTGGATGAGATTTGGACACAGCACTAGTTAAAATTAAACAAGACAGTATAGAAGAAAATTATTTGCCAAACTGTCACTCTCTAGCATTCTCCAAGCAATTTTACAACCAGAAATAAGAAAAAAGACATTAAAAAAATGAATTAAATTAAGATGGCTAATCTTAGCAAAAAAGTAACCAGATGAGAAAAGTTAACATACATCTTGGAATGCCTTGGAGTGGATATTACATGCATCAGCACCACCCATACTGCTTGCAGCGGGTGCTGAGGGAGCAGCAGCCTCAGAGACCATGGCTTCATGTTGAATAGTGCGAGGACCCATCACAGCATCTACAGCTCTGTGTGCCACTGCACTTCCAGTACCGAAAGCCATGCCTGTGTTAAGAGAGAACAGGAGCAGAAAAATTCAGACTTATGATGATTCAAATCATATATAGCATGCCCAAGATACAACATGAAAGTGACAATTTCAATCCCAAGACAACAACATTCTATTTTTCACATACCCTGAGCTATGGTTGAGCCAATGCCTCCGAGCAATGATCCACCACCACTACTCTGAGTATGAGCTGGTGGAGGAGCATGGTTAACTGCATCAGGAAAAAAATAAATGAATTAAAGCCAGGCTTTGCTTAAAAAAAGCAACGCCAAATTTAAGATGACAACGTAAAATTGCATTTCAAACCCTATATCCAAAACTAAATGTGATGCATGAAAACTAAATCTGTTCTTGAGTATATTTAAAAAATGTTTTGAGATCTTCAAATACGCTGCAAGACTCTGCAGAGAAACATTACCTGTTTGGGGAGGTGGGCTGCGTGCTGGTGCAGGACGAGGAGCTGGGCGGGCAGATCTTCCTGCAAAACATTGGATTATGTGTAAATAAGAAGTTGGGTCATCGGTATTTCATGCAAGTTGCAGACTTGATTAACAAACGTCTATAAACAAAATGATTGGAAACCCGTAAAGGGCTCAGAAGATTATCCCAAACAGTGAAATGAAAAGGATCAGAAAGGGGTATTCAAGAAATGAATCAATCAGCCCAAAAATTATAAAAGCTGAAAAACACCAGAATCTAAATGCCAAGTTTTGATGTTCAATATTAACTAAACAACAAAACAAGAAAATCAAGCTACCCACTTATTTATATCAGCAAAAACATGGAAACCCATACCAATTTCAAGATCTAAACAGAAAAAATGGAACAAATTCTATGCTGGATATTAACTTTCACGAATTAGAAGACTTAAACACAAACGAAATGTTTTTTTTTAAGAAAAAACGACTAGAAAAATATAATCAACACGACCCGGCCTCCCTAATCGCAAAATGAAAGGAAAAAAACAGAATTATATTTGTATTCTTGCCTACGTTTACTCAAAATCTAAAGCAAAGAAGTTGCACAAATGAACACACAAACTCAAGAAATAAACATAACCCAGAAAAGAAATAACAAACATAAGTAAAAATCTGACCTCCAGAGCTTCGGCGAGGCATGATGGATGATGATACAGGCAGCGATCAGATAGACAGAGAGAGGCTTCTAGAGAGATGGGGAGAAAGGGTTTTGTGTGTTTATGACTTTGTGGAACTTGTTATTTTATATGGGGTTAACTCTGGTTATTTTGGTAGGGCTAGGGTGAGTTTGGTTGGACACGTGGCAGTATTTTAATGGTGTGAGATAAAGGAGGGCGTGTTTTGTTGGGACTTGGATTTAGTATTGGTTGGAACTTGGAAGCGCAGACAAGTTGTTTTAGGCTAGAGAGCAGATGATTATTTGTTTGTTTATGTATATAGATTTGATAATTTTTATATATACAGGTGTCAATATTTTGAGTTTTTAAAAAATAATAACAGAATATTCCACCAGCATTCTGTGAAGCTAGTATTTTCTTCCTTTTCTTGGAGAAAAAGAAAACTCAAGGTTCGTTAGTCTTAACGGTGACTTTTAGTTCTGACTGGTGCTGTAACCCTGCTTAAGGATAGGATTTTAAATTGATTTTTAATATAAGAGAGAAATATGATAATGTTATAGATGTGTTTTTTTATATTTAATTTTTTTAATAGAAATTTATTGTTTATATTTAATAAAATAAATTAAAATATGTATTGAAAACAAAAGAGTTAATGTTTCATCTAAAAACAAAAGAGTTTTAAAGATAAAGCTTATAATCTTTCGATAAAATATGACTTTTAGATATATTAATATTTTATATTATAGAGTTTATATTGAAATTTTTTTTATATATAGTCCACTTTTAATTTAGAATTAAATATGCAGATTAAGCAAGACATAGCCAATTATTCAACATTTCTTTTATTTTCTTGAGAAAAAAACGGGTGGAGTTTATCAATGCTCTCTAAAATACTATCATTCTAACATGTATGCAGTTTGCTCAAGTGAGACGAAGGATCTCAATCTGGCCTTTTCTTTTTCCCCAGTAATATCGTGTCCTGTTTGGCATCAAGGAAGAAGTTCTCTCCGTCTCGTCATAGAATTAAAAATATTGGATGGTAAATAGTATCTGGACAAGTATATAGACTTGTGATATCGTCTTATTTGACCATTTCTGAATCTGAGCTGGGGGCTGGACTAAACATAATCCATCGAACAAGCTGCCAGCCCGCCATCGATGAAGATTTGAAACTTATGGATTGAGAGTTTCCAAGTTCTAACAGTTAGATCTCTTGTCGCGAATTGTTTAACTTGGCATATCGGTCAATAGAAAATCTTACATTTTTAGAGTGTAATGAACTTTGCTGCATTTCATAATGCTTCCATGTACGTTGTTCTTATCTGAAGACTAGTTTATATGGCGAGGATACATGTAACTAGTGCTTCCATTTCTTAACAGTTGCTATTTGATTTCAAGTTCTTCGTTGCATTAATGCTGGAAAGAACCTCCAGAAGTTACAATTGGCAAATACCTGATGGAAGAACCCGTTACAAGACAGTATTTGCACCCGTGATATTCCAGATGAATCGCATTTGATATCTACTTGATCAACAAATCGGGTAAAGATATAATTCCCAGTATTTTTAAAAAATAACAATAAAATTCAATTAGTCTTTACACAGGGATGTTCAGAAAACCTACCACCAAAGCTATCTCTGATAAAACGTCAGCAGCAGCCAGCCCTCATCCTCTCATAATTTGCTGATGTACTACTAACACAGAAGCTGTGCTACCAAAATCAGTGGATGCAACATAATCTCCAATCACTCCCAATTCAGGATTTTCACTCAACTTTGACAATCCCTCAAGGAGCACCTGGTTTATTCCTTGTTTCCTTCCCACTATCCAAAGTTCATTAGTATCGTTGTCCAATGCCTGGATTGCTGCTAGAGTTTCTTCTCCATTTCTCACCACCACCTCTCTATAAGCCACTCTGCTGTTCCCTTCATTCTTCACCCAAAACCATGTCACCACCCCGTCATCAAGCTTCTTCTCCATCTCATCATCTCCAATACTATTGTATGAGAGGAACCTTATCGCCGTGAGAGAAACTTCAGGATTAGTAGCCATCCTGTCCGCGTAGGCAAGTGCCTCTCGAGAATCCGCTCCTCCCAAAAATAGAACAACACATCTGCGAAAGAAGAGCTGATGGTAATATTGCATGGCAATAGGGTTATGAGTGTAACCCTTGTCGACAAGAATTCCAATTGAGCAAGGTGAATTGGCTAGGACTCTAGAGTTTATAGATTGCATTCCATAAACATGCCTGACAATTTCACTTCCTGCAAGGTTATCAAGTCTTTTATTGCAGAAAGGTAAAAGGATTAGAGTAGCTTTATATGTCAAAGCCAAATCGCAAATGTCTTGATGCATAGTTCGCTTCACTGTCGCAACAGTGTAGGAACGTAGTTTGACATATTCACTTCTTGGTTTTTGATAGAGCTTTAGGGCATTGTGAATTTTTTTGTAGTTTATATACTTGGGTGGTCGTTCTGGTTTATCATGGTCTATGAACACGGGAAACGCACGGCCTACAAGCTCAAATAGATGGATGGCATAGACTGCAAAAGGGCTGGTCATAGTTGGATGTGAGGTCTCGAGGAGGTTAATGAGCCCTGCTACACATTCTTCATCGTGGATGCCAACTAATATGCTGAGCTCTGTTCCTGGAGGGGTGTGTTGTATGGTTCTTCTTTTGTTTGTCATGTATTGCTTTGTGGGATCGTAGATGAAGCAAATCAAAGCTGAACATGTGCCAGTCATCAATGTTGTTAATAGCAGCATCAATGTGTAGGTAGGGGTCTCCAAAATCTGCGAGCAAACAAAAAATGTAAGAACCTAACAATCCAAAATGTGAAATGTTTTGAAAGCCATTATACGAACGTTTTCTAATTGTCTCTTACAATAAACTTGGAAAAGAAGGAAATGAAGAAGACGTGCTTTTTTCCAAGTACAGGGCTGGCCTCTTCAGTCCAACTAACCTATACCAAGTTCTCATCACATTTCATCTTAGACTAAACTTTCATTAATTTACCTCCTCTGCCCAAACTACTCCTGACATTTATTTTTTCTTGAAGAGCGACGTAATTTAATCAGATGACAAAAGATTAGAAAAAGGAAGCTACAAGTCATGGATAAGAGGATAATAGAGCTAACAAGGGGATGGCTACTAACACAGATTAGAAAAAAGAAAGCTACAAGTCATGGATAAGAGGATAATAGAGCTAACAAGGGGATGGCTACTAACACAGCCCCAAAACTACAATTAAACCTGCATACTGCACTCAAAATCAAAGCAGGTCTATTCATCAAAAAGGAAAAGTGGATTACACTACAATGTCTAGTGGTTCACATAGGAGCTTGGTTACGCTGGCTAGTTTCTTTCAATATTCATTTTCTAAGAAATTAACTTTGAACCTTTTCCCCTCGCCCTTCAAAATTTCAAAAAATTAATCTCATTTTCAAGAGAATATGTGAGCATAGAGAGCTTACCCCTTCGTCCAGCCATTTCAAAAATATTGTAACCTCGTATAAACCTCTCAAGTTCATCATGAGACCGAGAGTGAAACTCTCTTTGAATGGAACTCCAAAGAAGAGAGCAACAGCAGAAGTTGCAATCAATTTGGAGAGATACCCTGCAATAACCATGGCAAATAGCGGTTCCAAATTCGACCAGCCATAATTGGCCATGGCAAAGACATCCACATTCAATCCCAAGATTGCAAATGTAAATGGCATAAGAAGCTCCATTACTATTGTTCGGCTCCTTTGCACCATGGTTGCCCCTAGTGGAGGCCCATCAGGCATCACAATCCCCAGCAGCAACGATGCATGAAGAAAGACCAGACCAAACATGTCGCTAAAAAATGTCATCACCAATACCCCCAACAAAATGAGAACCACATATGACCGATCTACAGGTTTCCCTTCGGGGGTTTTGTCAACAACCCAGAGCAGTACGCTCCGAATCACAATAATCGCAAAGGCCATTAGAACTATCACAGAAATCATAAACCATAAAGCATCGGCACCACTATGTTGACCATGTTTCACTGCTACAAATGCAAAAACAAGAATAATCCCCATCACATCACTTACCATTGCTGTGGCCATTGCCATCCGTCCAACCTCAGAACTTAGTAGTCGTAACTCTTTAAGTATAAGATAAATCACAGGAAATACAGTTACTGACACACTTGAAGCAACGCTTCCAATCCCAACAGGTTTTGCAAGGTTCCCATGAATTGATGATTTAAAACAGTGTGCAACTATACACACTGTTGTAATTGGAAAAAAGACTCCTATCACAGCACTGTAGACGTGTTTCTTCCCTACTTTTCTAAGTACACTGAAATCCGTTTCCACTGAAGTCACAAAAAGGAAATATGCAAAACCAATAGCTCCAAGATTCGCCACCACAAACTGGGCATTATCTGGTAACACCTGCTCGGTTAACTTCTTGCTCTGGCCTAGAACAGAGGGTCCAACGAATATGCCAGCCTTAAAAATCATCATTGCATTGCAAAAATTTAGTAGGGAAACAATTTGAAATAATCACAAACTAATACATTCATACACACAAATATATGTATGCATCAACTATCAAAATCAAAATCAAAATATAAAACAGAAAATGGGAGGTAGCTCCCCTCAAGATGATTAAGAAAAGAGGAGTGCTAATTCATTCTATATTAATTTGGGCCAACTAATTTCTGGGAACATGCAACTTGAACCAAGTACCTGTATACATGACCGTGTGAATTTTTCCAGATCAAAATACGTAAGCAGAAATTACTCACAATAATCTCTGAGACGATCCTTGGCTGTTTTAAAGGCTTGAGAAGAAGACGGAGCACGGTAGTAATCAAAATCATCAAAACAAGATCAAATAAGATGATGTTAAAGGAGCAGTTCAAAGGGTTTTCTCCGTGGAAAATGCCCAGGCAGTGACTAGGATGAGTTCTTCGACATATAAAGACATGATGAGGAGTAGTACTACTGGACTCATCAACTTCCTCTGTAGTCTGAAGAAGATCGCGGGAATATTGTTCTGCATGTCTCCATCTCGCGTGATCAGGGAGGGGATGATACAATTGGACAAATCTGACCATCACAAATAATGACTACCTGAAATGCAAATACTAGCTATGAAGAATAGAAGCACAGAAAGAGAGAGAAATACTTCCTCTTTTTCAAGGGATGTGGACGTGCGTGAAATGGGGCAGTGGCTAGCTTACGTTCTTGGTCAGGGTTGACAATTTGCCGATCTTCTCTTAGCTCAGTCTACCATGCCTTTAGATTTCTAAAACCAATCTCATCCATTCATTAAAATATTACAGGACAACCTATCATGCTAACATAAACATGCTCTTGTTTTTTCTTATTTCTTTAGTTAGAACTGACAGAATTATATGTGTGTGTAAGATTTTTTATTATTATTATTATTTCAAATTATTTTTTTTATAACTTTGCATTGTTTTAATATATCAATGTTAAAAAAAAATTAAAAAACAATCATATTATAATCCTAAATCTAATCATTATCTAAATATAAAAGAAAGAATTTGGAGTTTTTGCCTAGCCTACCGGTCAACATATTGCCATGTATTCCATGGCAACCACAGAAATTTCGCCACTGTTCAAGGTGGTTGAAATTGAAAATTAAATCTAAAAATTAAAGTTTAATATTTAATATGGATACTTATAATTTAATATACCAAAATTAGAATAAGATATTGATCAGATTTTCTACTTCAATTATTCATAAAAAAAAAAAATCAACACATAAGATAATAAATTAATAAAAAATATTATAATTTAAAAAGTATGAAGAACTAGATTCTTCAAATGTAGGGATGATACAAATAAAACGAGCTGCGGTACCGTAATTGAACATTGCACAACAAAAAGGAAATTAAGAATAATATTTAATATGTATCATCGTAGAGTTTGAACCTAGAAGATAATAAGAAATTCCTGGAAAAGGAACTGCAAGAAACAAGACTTGAGTAAACTTCTGTTCTTTGCTTAGGTTTAATACCTAGATAATCAAAATTCCTAAACGTTTTTTAAAAATTCCCTAACCTTTATTATTTAATATAAAATGCTAGAATTAAGTCTAGCAACCCTAGTTCCCTATATAAATAGGGATTAGGGGTTGTCCATAGCTAAAAATTATCCCTAATATATATTTCAAACTATAAGTTTAATACTCTAGTATGGTATGTGTTAAGTGTGTATGTTAAAAACTTTATTTAATTTAATTACTCGTTTAAATTTTATTATAATTTTGTTATCTTGCGTGGAATTCTATAGAAATATCTTAAAATTTGCATGAAATTTATCGACTGATTGTATTAAACTTTATTGCAATGAATTAATAATATTCCCATATATTTAGTTCATCAAAATTAAATTTAACCTAAAAAATGCAATTAATTAAGATTTTCTACATAAAGAACAGTCCAGTTTCTTACATTCTTCACACAAAAAGATGTCACCACCCACTTATCAAGTTTCTACTCCATCACATTATCTCCAACATTATTACAAGAAAGAAACTTTATTACTGTTACTAGAATTATCACCGAAATCACGAACCACAAAACACTGATAGCACTGCTTTGACCTTGTCTAAAGGTTTCAAATGCAATAATTAATAACAATAATCCCTATTACATCGTTCACCAATGCTGAGGTCAATGCCATTCGTCCGACCTCGGAGCCGAGTAGTTGTCACTCTTCAAGGACAAGATAAATCACAGGAAATGCAGTTATAGATATACTTGCGGCAACCCCTCCAGATAAAACAGGTTTTGCAAGCTTCCCATGATTGATGATTGAAAATAGTGTGCACCTATACACATTATTATAAAGGGGAGAAAGATCAGTGAACACTTGTTTCTTCCCTTCTTTTCTATATACACTGAAAATCTAAATACACTGAAAACCGTTTCGACTGAAGTCAAAGATAAGAAATGTGCAAAACCAATAGTTCCAATAATATTCGCCACCACGAATCGGGCATTATCTAGTAACAACTGCTTCGTTAACTCCTTGCTCCGGCCTGGAACAGAGGGTCCAAAGAAATGGCACCCTTGAAAATCGTCATTCCATTACACAAATTTAGGAGGGAAATTATTTGAAACACTCACAATCCACATTCAAATTTCAATGGTATACAATATTGTCTAATTAGGTGCATGTCTAATTTACAGAACTTCACCAAGGCCTTAATTACCATTAGACTAACCTCATATATGTGCGTATATGTCTATAAATTGAAGGAAGAAATCACTCACATGATTTCGCAGACGTCTCTTGGCTGTTTGAGGCTTGAGAAGAATGCGAATCATCTTAGTTATTTAGATGATCAAAGCAAGATCAAACAATACGAGGTTAAAGTTGAAATTCAAAGGGTCTTCTCCGTAGAAAAGGCCGAAGCAGCTAGAAGTAGAGTCACTTGATTTAACTTCGACGGTGGTATTAAGATCACTGGAGACATTTGCATGAGGGAGCAATTGACTGGGTTTAATAATCTGGCCATGACAAGTACCTGGAAATTAAAACCTAATTATGAGAAAGGATTAGAAATGAAGCATAATAGGCCCCACGATCTGGGCTTTCCTCAAACCGACGATAGGCTCTACAACTAAGGCCTGCCTTAACTTCGTTATTGCCAAGCCTAGAAGATTTGTATCAAGAATCAGTAGAAGGCGACCGTTTATTGTGAAGATGATTTGAATACAATATATTCAGCTGCGTTACAGCCACCACCTGCATAAATATAAAATTGATAAAGTATTTCAATCACCTCTTTGCACGTAGCTAACTATTAAAGGGGTTAAAAAGCCATTTGTTGGATCTGATTCATGTAATTAAATCAATTTTTTAAATTGTCAGCATGTTGTTGGACCTAAAATGCAGCTGGTTTGATTTGCATAGATCCGGTAGTTTTAATAATCCATTATTTGAAGGTATTTGGTATGAATTTTTATAAATAAGCCCTCCTTTTGAAGTCCGATGCACTTTTCTTGAGCTTATAAATAAAATAAATTGACATTTCTTAATGCAACTTGGTAGACTAAATTACGATCTGATAAATTTTTGAAAATTAATCATTACAACGTTAATAGCCTAAAAATTGTGTAAATAATAAGCTACATTGAATTCAATAATAAAACCCAAATTAAAAAAAAAATGAAATCTAATTAAATAATAAGTTCCAGATACAAGTTCTCTTCAAATCAACGTCCCTGATCTACTGCATGAAGACAGGTGACTTTGGCGAGAGACTACGTCTGTACGTGTAAGGCGATTTAATTGAGATTTTAGATATATTGCGGATCCAATTAAGGACAAACCAGTTCGTACTTGGAAGTTAGAATTGATGCATGGGCTAGGCTCTTTTCCGGCGTCTTGATTTTTACCAGTACACTTGTTTTCAGTCAGCTCACGGCGCTGCCAGTAAAGAGTCGTCTATTTCTGTTGTAGACGAGAGGTCCTGTTCCTATGCAATGTAGAGACTTCTTGCATAATATTACCGGAACTTTTACTTGTATATCTTCTTACTATCTAAGAATTGGAGTTCGGACCTCTTCTGCTAAAGGAAACAAATGTGGAAAAACCGGCCTGGCGCATAAACACAGAACTCTTGAAAAAGAAAAAACCATTTAACTTGGTCGGAGATGACGTTTCAGCAAGTACAGATATTTAAGCCTCTGCCAGAGGTTGCTATCTCATCTCTCTTACCCAAAGTTAACACAAAAAATAAATGATGGATCCCGCAGAATCATGGGGAAAAAAATAGATGACAGCATTTTTATCTACCTTCTGGGAATATAACCTAATCAGATTCGCATCAATACCAGGATATATACCACCATCCTCCCAATTTATAAACCTCTGAAACAATTACATCACATTCAAAATCTAAAAATGCATGTTTCAATTATAAGGCAGTATTTTCACGGAGGAAGAACAGAATACTATATATCTGTAGCTATTTTGGGTCAAAGATACAGTCAAGATTTTGATGTCTCTCACTGGAGGCATAGCCTTAAAGCTCTCCATACTGTGGAAAGGTGGGGGTTTCTGTTTAAGCACGCTGTCCACTATCCTATAATGATGAAGATCATATTATATAGTCAATAATTGCAAAAGGTAGGAGATCTGCTGGGGAAAGATGTTTCCTTTGTACCCAAACAATAGGACACACTTCGTACCCTAAAATTAAATTAAACTTCTCAATAGATGCGATCAAACTAATAAATATACATTCCAACCTTACATTTTGGTTATAATGGCCAACAAAATGATCCACTTTTGCAATCGAACAGAGAATGGATGACTATATTATATAAAAGAACTCAAAATATTTAAGTCAACTTCACCCATCATCATCCACATGAAAGGCTATGAACAGCAATCTTTATAAAAATGCATGTAGAATAAAGATATCGACAATTACTATGTAATTTGCATCAAAGTTTGCTTTTAACAGGGATGGTGGTGGTGGTGGTGGTGGTGGTGGTGGAAAAAATTATAGAAAAAGAAAGCGACGGAACCGTGATCTGAACAAAGTGGGGAAGGAGTCAACATCCACAGCAACCAATCCCCATTATTGAAGAACCTACAAAAAATTTAAATCAAAACAAAAAACCCTAACACCATAAATTTATATCAGGAATCTCTAGGGTTTCAGAGTTAGTTTCAGAATAGCTTACATTAAAACTTGAAACAAGCCAAAACCGTAAAATCAGGGTAATCTCTCAAAAGGCACTCACCAAGCACCTGTTTCAAAGAAAAATGTGAAAACCCTTGATTTTTCTTGTAAGAAGAAAAGGTAAGAACCTTTCCAAACAGTGGACCAACAGAACTGATGATTGGCATACCCAAAAGACAAACCCTAACGTACCCAATTCATAATATTACTCAGCAGTATAAAAACCTTACTGCATAATCAATCTTATTATTTATACAAACCAGACGAAGTAATAGATCACGAATTCCTGGGGTTTTTACCTAATTGAGAAAATCATGGAGATCAGAACCGTTCAAGGAAACTAACTAGAGCATCACATAAGCCAAAGAGGTTAAGATTGCAAGCTGAAAACAATTACAATTTCAGAGACAGAAATATCAATCTAAACGGGATAATCAACCGCGATAGCAAATGTTACAAATAAAATAACATACCTAATTACATGATAAGCATGAATGATCACAGATCATTTTATTTTGCAATGATAACATCCCAGTGAAAATATGGCCGTGAAACAAAGGAATTGTGGAAAAAAGACCAAAGATCATTTATCTTTCTTTTACCAAAAGCTTACTGATATAAAGCATGTAAGTAAATAAATAAATAAATAAAAACCCAGAACAGGGAAGAAAGTAAAGCCGTATCCTTGCATAGATGTGGAGCTTCCCTCATGGCGCTAATTCCAGGAAACTAGAGCCAAAACAAGAAAAAATACATCTTGAACCAAATTATGTATATATATATCGTATTGAGTCAGAAGGAAGAGAAAATAAAACGCACATCATTGATCTTGGTATGATCATGCTGCTGAAAATCCAACCAGGAACAAAAATGGCAAGATCAAGGATATATTTATCCAAAATACCCCAAACATGATCATGAATCTAGGCTCTTGTCTTTTAAAAGAAAATCTAGCGAAGGAGAGAAATTGCAACCTAATTAAGAACGCATTTATAGAAGAAAAGTACACACATACCCACAAGCCAGCAACCATCTTTAAAGCTGAAACTGTAACGGAATAGCAAGGAGAACCTATAGAACTCAGGATAGATAGCGCCACTAATGACTGGATTGATTATGTTGAGATTAACCCATCAAACATCAACTTATCATCAGCTCATGGCGCTATCCCTCCTGAGCTTAACAGATTATCCCATACTTATGCACATAGCATCCATTTGAAGCCTTGATCAAGAAAGCCTGAAGCAAGCAATATTTGAAAGAGCCATAGCTAGGAGCTAGCTAATGAAGCTCCTCAAGTCATGACTCACATGGTGGTGGGTGCAAAGGAGGGTGAGAGTCTATTTATAAAGGGAGGAACGCGGTAGAGCATTATGGAAGGACGGGTTTTTTATCATTTTATTTGTAGTAGTATTTTCTTATATTTTTATATTATGGTTTAAGTCCATGTGTAATGTTTTTCTTACTCTTTACCTCTATAGTCTATATATACTTCTGCCGACTACGTCTTTCATGGTAGGAAGATCACTCGGGATACGGTATGGACTATGGCCTATAATTTTCTAAATTCGAAATTATTTTTTATTTTCTCGCAGCTTTGCCGCATGGTAGCCATGAATTCTTTCAAATTTTGTCTCGAGTAATGTTTAGAAGGAGGGAGCCTCAATATTGTCTAAGATGCACTCTACCATATCTTGACCACTGGACAATTTGGACTAGATAGTAATTGACAAGCGAGCTAGCTAGTTTCAACCTCCAAGCATTTCCAATACAGCAATGACATGGTTATCGTTGTTGGCATTAATGAGGCATTGAATTGTTTGGAAACCAGCTGTTTACGGCTGATCAAAACCATATACTAATATTTGTTCTCCATAACGTCGAGTTCAATTATAAGATAATTACACACACACACACACACACACACACACACACTCATTTACCAATCCGTTAAGCCTCTAGAGATAGAGAGTTATATAAATTGGAGACAATATCCAGTTTACGATCCATGATCTAGCATTTGTACAGTGTCAAAACCTAATGCTTTTTGCTTGTGTTTGATGAGAGTTTTCCTGTCCGAAACATATCCTGATCTCTTACCTACTTCTTCTTCCTGTTACGGTGTTGAAGGATTAAATATATTTGTACCCTGGTCTTATTTCCTCCTTCACAAGTTTATCAGTGAGCTAGCTTTTTCGGAAATTTCAAACTTACATCGAACTAAATAAAATATCTCAAGACGTCCATTTGGCATTATGATCCACTTTTTCGTTCATCAATTTAATTGTCATTGTCATATTGAGGAAGCTAAATTTCAATATGTATCGAAATAATTGCTCATACATATTAATTATATGGATATATGTACGTTTTCTAACATGAATAGGTATAGATGTAACAAGGGGCGAAATCAGTCGAGACTGACAGGGGCTCGAGCCGCCGAATTAAAAAAATTCCATGCTTTCTCCTTGAAGAATTTTAAATTTTAGAGCTAAATCCAGTAAAATTTAAGTTTTGTCCTTTGAATTTTTTTCTAATCCTGGCTTTCCTATAAAAAATCTTGTCTCTGCCCAGATAGGGAATTAACTAGATTAGTAAAAATTGTATTGATTTTCAGAATCTAGTCTTTTTAAGAAAAAAAACCTGCTTAAATCCTTTATTGATCCAAAACAAGGCTGGATTGGTGCCTTTCAGAACATACATAAATGTTTGCGGATGATTCATGGGTGAAAAAAAATGAAGCCTTGCTACTGGTTACCATGGAGGCCTTCTCTCTCCCTATATTTTTTAAACTGATAAGGTTATTGTTTAATTTATCAGGTTTTAAATTTGTTTTTTTTAAATTATTAGTTTAAGTTTTATAAATTTTAAAATTATTAAACTTACATAATTATTTACTTTAAAACTCATATAATTAATTAAAATATACACAAATTAACCCAAATACTTACATGAATTAAAAGAAAAATACTGAAACGTATCATTAATTAATTGAGCTTTGGGCGGGGGCAGGGTTCAAGGAGCTGCCTTTACTGTTATCACACGTCACTTGCACTCTGCTGTTTCTTAAATATTTTTATTTATTATAATATATATATATATATATATATAGATTTTTTTAATATATTTTTATAGTTTAAAGAATTTAAGTTCAAATAAAAAAATTTATATATACATATAATTAAATAAATTAAAAATTATATTTAAAAATAAATAAATAAAAAGCCATTAACAATACCTAAAATTAAAACTTGAAAAATTAAGAATATTTACCCAGTTGTATTCACTAAATTTATTTATTAAAATAATTTTTATATTTAAACAAACAATAATAAAAATACATCATGTAAAACTGCACACGTTATAAACATTATGTGAAAATAAATCGAAATAAATTTCATCCATATAAAAGATTAAAAAAATAATTGATAAATCAAAAAAACTCTTTAAATTTAAATACATAACTAAAAAAATAATCATCATTTTAAAAAAAGCTTTCTAAACAAAATAAATAAGAGAAAGGGTGCTAGTTTAAATATAAATTAAAAAAATTTAAAGAAAAAACCATAATTGCTTTTTAAATAATTAAAAAAAAGAGCAAAAACTAGGTGCTGCTAGGCTTGACTTGCTTAATCTATTTTGTTAAGGTCCGCGTGATTGGGTCATGATTTTTTTTCTATTTATAACTAGGGTGGATGACATGTCCTGGATTTTTATGGAAAAAAAATCAGACGACGCATCGTTTGATTTGCAATGGTTGGAAAATCAGGGCTTCAGTTTTTTTATATCAAAAAATCTATTTTTCAACCCATTCTTACTCACAACAGCTATAAAATAATGTAGGAACCGTGATAAACTTATATATGGCCTATAAAAACCCAAACAATCGCTTTAGGAACATAAATTAACCCAAGTTTAAAATCAACTCGGGTTCAAATCTATTTTTTCATAAACTTTAAAAAGTAAAAAACACACGATGAACTCAACTCATCAAATGTAACCACTTGACATAAATATCGTTTGTTTTAGTGGTTTAAATTAATGTCAGCGACATTTTTTTTCTCTATCACCTAAATTCAATGATACCTTTCCCTTTCTTTTTCTCTCTCTCTTCTCTTAATCAGAGATTGAAAAATAATAAAAATGAATTGAAAAAATATTGAGGTGCTAAAATTATATAATTTGTGTTATTTTTAAAGTTCAATAATCAAAGTGTGTTTTTTGTGAAAACTTATAGCATGTCACTTATACTTGATATTTTATTTTAATTTTAATTTTAATTTTAATTTTAATTTTAAAAAATCAAAACCAATTAATTTTTAATTAAAACTAAATCTTTAAAAATATAAAATTTTAAACAATTTATTCGCAATAACACGTGAAATGATGAACAATAAAGTCTTGCAAGTAAAGAAACCCAAAAGTTTTAGAGGAATACTAAATACTCTTGGAACCCCATATTCGTCAAAGTAAACATCATGACTTAATAATCTCAATTAGAGTCGGCAAAATGATATTCCATCATCCTGCATCACACTTAGAGCTTGAATAATTACTGATTGATCATCATTTAGTCTCTAGCAACTAAGTGTAATTTAAGTTCTTGAATGCTTTAAGTGTATTATTTAACTGTGATACTGTGACTGTCACTGTCTGTCACTGTCACTGTCACTGTCACTACCCTTATCTAGAAAGGCGTTGGTGATCTTTTTGCAACTTTACTCTTTCTTTTGCAGGGGTAAGAACATGATGCATGGCATCGGTGGTTGCATTTAATTTGCAATGAATCCTTCTGTTATTTCAATTACAAGTTTGTTTATTGAAATTTATTTTTTAAAAAATTATTTTTAAAATTATTTTATGTTTTTTTATTATTAAAAAAAGTTGGTTAAGGAAAAACACTTTCCGGTTAACAGAAAATACTTTCTAGTCAATGGAAAACACTTTCCGGTTAACAAAAAACACTTTACAGTCAAAGAAAAATTTGGTTTGGTTTCCAGAAAAGTGTTTTTCTTTTTGGCTGTGTTTGTTTTCCGGAAAGTGGTTTCCAGGAAACCACTTTCCAAACTTTCCTGTGTTTGTTTGCCATTAAAAAATTTGGTCAACAGAAAACACTTTTCAGTCAAAGGAAAATTTGGCTTGGATTTCAGAAAAGTATTTTCCTGAAAAATTTGGGCGGAAAACACTTTCCGGAAGTTGTTAAAAATTTAGAAATGTCATTATTTGCTGATTATATCAAATTTGATCCTCAAACTTTTAATTGCTATATATAATTTGTTTTGAATATTTATTTTTCAATTCCATCTCTTAAAATTTAATTTTTATATTAATTTTGGTCCTTATTTTTGTAATTGCTATTTGCTTTTTCCTTATCATTTTTTTATTGAATTTTTTTATCTATCAAATTTGGTCTTCATTCTTTTTATTGCTACTTATTTTATTTGAAATAATTTATGAAATGTTAATTATTATTATTTTAATTTCTCCACCTTTCATTTTTTTTAATTTTTTAGATTTGATCTCTATTATTTTGATTATTATTTATTTTATTTGAGATAATTTATGAAATTATATTTTTTTTTCAATTTCATTCTCATTCAACTTTTTTAATTTGTAAGGTTTGTTCCTCATTATTTTAATAAACTTGAAAAAAATAAAACATTAATAAGTTATTTTTCAGCTCATTTTCCATGACACAATCAAACACTGGAAAGTGTTTTCCAACTTATTTTTCATTACACTACCAAACATCGGAAAATACTTTCCCGGAATTCACTTTCCCTGGAACTCACTTTCCAAAAAGAAACTACTTTCCAGCAAACAAACGGGCCTAATAGAAGCATAATTGGGTTTTCGATCAGGAGTGTGCATGTCCAGGAAACACTGGCTTTTCTGCACCAGCCATCCGCGTCAGTACTTGCACAAAGGACTGGAAATTGCTAAAAAAAATCGAACCAATTTTTTTTAATGAAAAAAAAATTAAGTGATGATAGTTTTTTTAAACAGGAAAGAAAAATTTAAGAATTTCATTAAATCTTGATTAATTTGATAATATAATAAAAAATATAAAAAATAATATTTACTATGCAAAACTCGTGATTTGACATACGAGATTGTGATAGCTCCTTGTAAGATGAAATCATAAAAAAATCAATTATAAAAAAAACTTGAAAAAAATATTTAAGCAAACACAGTCCAATCTTTTAAATTCGTGACCCAAAAAGTTAACAAAATTCTAATAAATAAAATGTTAGGGGATAAAATTAAAAAAAATATAATAAAAAGGAATTACAACTAAACAAATTGCAAAAAAAATAAATCTAAAATCAACTAAAATATTAAGAAACGAGTTGAATAAATATTTTAACTAAAAGAATGATATAATTAAAAAGATAATTTAAGTAGGATAATGATTAAAAAAACTTAACAATAAAAAGAATAACGATTAAATTTATAAGTAAAAAAATTTAATGAATGTTAAATGGTAAGAAAATCTCAATTACATGTATTATTTCAAAATTTGAAAATAACTAAGAGCCAAATCTAAAATAAAACAAAATTAAAGAATTATTTTAAAAATACAGGAGAAAGCTCTGAAACCAAGAATGATAGAGAAAATTAAAAAGCCACGACAGCAAGACCCTATATTGTTTTTTAGACATATGCCGCCCATCAATGGAGGTGCTACCGTGAAGGATAAAAAGCCATCATTAAAGCTGGATTTTAGCCTTTGTACAACGATGTACAGGCTGGACGAAGATCGTGGGCGCATTTACACATGTTCGCGTGAATGTCATGTGCAATCAATTTTTTAAAATTAATTAATATTTTATATGTATTTAAAATATTAATCTGCTCTTTATCAAACTTGACAATTTAAAAAAAAACAAATGGAAAAGACATAAAAACACCTTCACTCAAGGCAAAGACAGTTTAAATTCAATGGCATTGTGTTAATTTTACTGTACCATAAAATATCGCATTACTTCGCTGAAGGCCATTTGTGTTTTGTTGTCAGTGGCGTAGCGTAACTATAATTTTACTGTTATAACTCACGAACTACAATAAATATTATATTATTTTTTAAAATATTTTTAAATAATATTTTTTTATTTTTTAAAAAATTTATTTTAACATCAACATGTTAAAATAAAAAAACCAATTTTTTATAAAAATTAGCTCAACCTCGGCTCCTCTTTCAGTAGCTACTCCCATGATAAAAGCTTGTGACGCTGCGTGCGCAAGTTTCAACGCATGAAGTTTCGTAGTTTTCGAGTATCTTGTTTTTAAATAAATATTTCAATTATTTAAAATTTCACGATCAAATTAATGTTTTTATGCACGGAAGCATTAAAGAAATTAACAGACTTACAAGTTTTTACTTGATTTTTAAATTTTAAATAATTGAAAAACTTATTAAAAAATATTAAAGATAAAATACTTGATTATAAAAATTTGAAAAATTCAAACACTAGGTTACATGTACAACAAAAACAACTATATATAAAAACATAAACACCATTGAAATAAATGATATGACAAGAACATCTTTATTATCTAGTGTATTTCGATGATTAATTGGTGTTTTTTTTTACCTCCTCTTACCTTTTTCCTCTTGTTTGTAGAAAAAAATCTAATAGATCTCACTGGCTTTTATATGTTCATGATAAAAAAATATATACATGATATAGTCATGATAAAAAAAAATACATCGTAGCTGGATAATACTCACGTAATTTGCTATTTCAAGACAACAAAGTCCAACAAAAACTAACTTCCCAGATGAAAGTCTTGGGTTATTACTTGACTTTCAGACCATTATCCTTCTTCTGTTCACAAATGATTTATTTTCATGTTTTAACATCGTAAAATGGCTTAAGCATGAGATAGCCACCCAAAAAACATCGATCCTGTATTTTTAAATCACTCTTTCTTAGCAAAAAGTCACTCTAGTTGGTACACTAGTGGATTGATATCTTGAGATCGGATTCATCTAGCATTAAGTGGAAGGGTGCCAGGCCCTTGTTCGAGTATTTTTTTAAACGAAAGACAATTAAAGATTACTTAAAGTATTGTATAAATGTATGATTAAAGTTGAGGGCCTAGTTGTAGTTGCTGTGGTCAATCGTGTGACTTGTTCCGTCCCCGTCTCGGGTTCGACCCTCTATGTGCACGCCTGTCACCCCCGTGGTGCCTTACCTGCTCCTGGGCTTGCAGGATGTCCAGTGGGCCGTGGGGAATAGTCTTGGTGCGCGTAAGCTGACCTGGATACCCCACGTAAATAAAAAAAAAAAAAAGGATGATTAAAGTTTCATGTAAAGATTGGATTGTATACCCTTTGAGAGATCAGACAATATTAATTCACGAGCTGACCTAGCTAGCTGAACTTCAAGATGAAAAGTACACTAGGGGGAAACAGGAAAAAACACAAGTGAAAGGGTAGTCCCTTGAAATTCTGTATTCATTGAGGAGCAAAGAATAATACAAGGGAGGAAGAACTGAAAATCTGCCTTGGGCCCTGGTCATTCTATACCCTACTTTCTCTGGCTCTCGAGGGTGCAGCACCCCTCGGCACTTGGTTCAGCTTTTCGACAGGGGGTTTTTCTTGGAGACCCCATCTCTCCTATTTCTTTTCTTCATTCATCAGTACATACCTGATACCTCCACAGACTCAGCTATGCCTGCTACTCTCTCGAAAATCGTGACCCCTGATGATCTGCATTTCATTAATTTTATTCTGGGAAACCCACATTTAATCGTAAGGACATTAATGCCTTGATAGAATCTGACCGGCCCCTCTCCATCCTCTGCCGAAAAGGTGATGGCAATCTTTGATCCTTTTTGGCCTATTAGGGCATTTTTTAACTAGTTTCTCATGTCTTGTCTCTAGCCAACTAGGTTTAGAAATCGTAAAAAATCATGAAAACCTTGTATGTGTTTGTCCTTTTGTTTTTGTTGGCTTGGTAAAATCCTTTCCTGGCTAATATATAGTCGAAACCAAAGGTTAGCAAGTCAACAAAAGGTAAGAAAATTAATAAATGCGTTACAGAACAAATACCGCAAAAACATAACTATATTAAAAACTATTGATTAAATATTAAATGTCTAATTTTATATATGTACTACTGGCTATTCTTTTTTCACAGGTCATATAAATCAAAGCGTGTTGGAATACTGAGTTTAATATCTTTCATGTCACGAAATTAATTTAATTACCGCAACAAAAATCTCTTGCGTGGTGTAGAAGCAAATTATTTCCAAGCAAATGCTATTACGTGATCGATTCTATGACCATTAATTAATATATTGGAAAATATTCAAACCTTCTTGCATGTGGTGGTCAATATAGACGGGTTTTAGGGTACCATTCCACCACTCTCTCTCTCTCTCTCTCTTGTTTTTTTCTTTTCTATTTCCTGTGTGGAAAAGCTAAGTGCAACTTATTAGTCCTTGTAATTTATCAATATTAATTAATTAATTTTTAATAATTGAAATAATTAAGTATTTCATTGATGGATTTGGATTATTTCAATTTATTGGGTTTTCCTTTCTAAATATCTTCTTTTCTAATCAAATTTGCTTTGCTTTTCTTTAGTTTTTTTTTCAAAAAAAAAAAAACATGAAATCAACAAAATGATTAAATTATACAGATCTAAAAATAGAGAAATTAAATATTTAGTTTCTAAAAACTCGAGATCTGATTAATTAGTTTTGTCACTGTGAGCTCGAATCTTTAGCCTTCTTTAGCATTTGATGCGGTGATCAATTTAGTTATTCTGTAATAATTGATACATCTTGTTGTTGCCTTCCCCATTAATACTAATAGCTAACCATGGATATGTATATCAAATTTTGGTAAAAATAAAAATAAAAACCTTCTTCATATGAAGGTCTCTTCCAATCCCAAAAAACAAGTTCATTACAAAAATAACAAAGAAAGAAATAACTCTAAACGCTACACAATTTCTTGACTAGAATTTCGGTCATATTTAATAATGCATTTTGAACTATATTTCAAAGTAGTTTTAAAGTATATACAGATTGCAAGGATATTAAAATGATTCTTCGATGTTTTCATGATATTACTGAACACGGTACTCCGACGGCAAATAAACAATCAAAGCCCCTTGACCATGTTTGATTTGGAGTTGTATAGCCTAAACTATTAGCTATGATCCGGGTGTTGGCGTGCAAATAACTCGCAGCTCATAGGGCGAGAGGGAATGACAAAAGTTTGACGATGGACTTGAGCTAGAGTTGAAAGCAATTCTCAAAGTATGTATAGTTCGAAAAAGTAACAAAACGATAATTTGTAATGTTTTCACAATATTACTAAACGCAATGCTTTACTTGTAAATAAACAATCAAAGTCCCTTGACATTGTTTGGTATGGTGCTGTATAAGCCAAAACCATTAGCTATGGTCCGAATTTTGGCACCACCAGAAAAACCAGGGTATGCAAATAACTCGTAGCTCATAGGGTGAGAGGGAAATGCAAAAGTTTGACTTAACAATTCGACAACAAATCTAAGAGATAAATTTGGGAAAACTAATCTATAACAATAGGCTGAACGATTCTATTACGTACTAGTTGAGGAGGAGAATGGCCCAAAGCACCTTCTGTAGCCAAATGAGCGAACATGATCAGTTTCTAGCCAGATAAAAAAAGTGTATAGTTTAATATATATATATATATATATATATATATATATATATATATATGTGGATGTGTATAGGTCACGTCAACATACTCGAAAACTCAGGATAGGGCCGCCTCAATGCCACTTGGGTCTCACAGGTTTCTTCTTCAGCTATGCCCCCCCCTCCCCTGTTATTTTCCAGCCTTACCTAGAATAATGGTACAATCCTTGATAAAATCTCCCACCATGAACTTAGCCCTTTCATTTAATTAACTGAATAATATGAACTTTATCGAGGAGTTTCGGGAATCACAATTGATTATATGCCAGGTTTGTTTTTTCAAATTTGACAGACATTTACTCATCAATTCTTGTATATAATCTGTATATCAAATCTAAACAACTCCTAATTAATTAGATTTTATGTAGTCGTTTACATTCAGATTGCCAAGAACTTAAAGAATAGAGAATTTTTCTCTCACAAACTCTTCTTAAATTTAAAATCAAGATCAAGGGTGCACCCTAGATTGCATAGGATGGTGTAATAAATATATATTTTTTCTAACAGCAATATAGCATACATTTTCATCCTTCAATGACTGGCCTGAAACCCCCACCCTAATGGCAGTTTGGCTGATGTGCCATCCTTGCAGCAGCCTGCAAACTCTGTGCGCTACGTCAGCCCCTACATCCATCTGAAAACTGCATTGACATCAATATCTGGACACTACAAAGTGTGTATTAAACTATTAATTGATTAAAACTATATATTTCTTGCACTTTATTTTTCAAGAAAAGGCATATTGATGCAATTGGATTATGCAAAGCCTTGCACTTGACAAAGTAGAACACATTTTTTAGATGAAAAAGCTGTAAAGATCTGAATGGACAAATAAGATCAGCGGCAATGCCAAGCTTAAAAAAACAAAGCTAAAACTTGTATCCAATCTTGATTCCGTACTGCCTGCCCAAGATAAAATTATAGATTGGTCATGGTGTGATTATATCCTTTTGAAGATATGTAATAGCGCGGAGGAATTAGGTGGGGAGGCAAATCCCAAGAGATAGAATTAAGAAAGGATATAAAATCATTAAATCTAGAGAAAGTGGGTGGGAATTTCACAAAGGTCAAAGTGAATGTGTGTGGGGGCATTGGTCAAATCACGAATCTCCGTATGAAAAATAAAATATACTCTATGAATTAGAGAAGAATAAGACTTCTCTGTTAAGGGGTCCACAACCCGACAATCTCTTCATATTTGCTCTCCCACTTGTCTTTATCTTAGCGATACACCTAACGTCAGAGCCGGATCTGGCCCCTATGACTGACTCCCTTTCATTTTTTATTTTTTTAATTGTGGATATCCAAATCAATTTAGATGATTAATTTTAAAATTTAAAATTAATATTTAAGATAATTTTCTACTCGTTTTAAGTTTTATGGACCAAGCTTAGTAGCTAATATAGAATTACTGTTCAGGTCTTTATTTTTTAATTTTTTTTATTAATATGAATGTCCTCGTTAGTTTATACATATTTCAATTAATTCTATAGGTCTTAAAATTGACGATTATATAAATCTTAAATAATTATTATATGAATAAATATATTACTTGAAGTTGAAACTATAAAATAAAAAAAAATTTAATCTGAATTTTTTATTACTGTAGCATCATATCATTTAAATGGTTGCATTTCTTAATTTTAATTTGGTGGTGGTTTACAACACCCTACATCGTGGCTTTCATAAGACTCCATTCTCCTTTTTAATTATCACCTAATACTCTTACCACCTGCAAACCTTTTTATCAAAATAATTTCGTTGAGGTTTCAGTTGATAAAATAACTCAAAACGAAATTCGCAGAACCCAATTAATCTATCCTTGCAAGAAATTTTCGATTTGAGTAATGAATATATATTCAGTTTTAGATTGAATATGAACACAAATTCCTATAAATTCGTAGAAACCGAAACGAGACCAGTTTACCTGGAGATATTAATTGGTTAATTTTCGTTTAAGTTTCTTTTTCTTTGGATTTAACTAAGTTTTGTATTCTGTTAACAATATATACAATTACAAGGTTTTTACTCGCAATGCAAGATATCGGGCTTCCTTGCAAGAAAATAAACTTGAAATGTTTTGAGGTATATATAAACCAAAAAGAAGTGAATAGATCCGAGTAAAATTGCTTTGCCACCTTCATCAAAATATCACCTATATTATGTAGCCACGGAACTTTTCCCCAAGGACCTGACATAAGATACCTGACATAATGCATACATCAAATTGAGAACGATAGAACATAGCCAGTTATGGCATCTACGTTCTCTCATGTGTGGAGGTGCAGCATACGTTTATAAGATCGATCCAAAAAGGGAGATCTCTTTAAAGTCAGATGCTTCCTCCGCCATAAACTCCATTCCAAGTTCGGCAACAAAGATGAATAGCGATGTACATTTCTTGCCATGTTTGTGTATGGATTTGACGGGGTGGCTAATGTACCCACGATACACTTGTATTATCAGATACGAGTTCCATCTTCCTCTACTTGACTTTCATAGCTTGGACATACAAGGAAAAACTCTCCACTTGGATGGTGCATGATCAATCCGGATACGATAAGAAGGCCTTGGTTGTTATTTTTTTTAGCCTTTTTAAATGTTTGATGTTTTTTAATTAAAAATATATTAAAATAATATATTGTAATGAAAAAACAAATGCTCACTTAATTAACCAGGGATATCTGCCAAGAACACAGCTAGTCTGACTTCTTAGATAAGCATAACCTATCCCTTATTAATGACGAAGTCAAATTATACAAGTATCGAATGCTTGTATGTCTCTGAGACATGCATGTGACATCCCCCAAGTTGGGCTAGGAGCTACAATTCTGAAGTGAACAGTGCTTATGATGCAGGTGTTATTTTCAATATTGATATAAAACCAGATATGGCAAGA
>Ga0325411_1001400_pt1 | contig 26843 bp, 14 predicted proteins | sample PopdelMetagenome_13_FD_206181 | JGI IMG/M metagenome (GOLD analysis project Ga0325411, IMG submission 206181) | Populus deltoides microbial communities from Bellville, Georgia, United States - Xylem-PdIQD-R4 | ecosystem: Host-associated > Plants > Phyllosphere > Stem > Wood/Secondary xylem...
ATATATATATATATATATATATATATATATATATATATATATATATATATATATAGAGAGAGAGAGAGAGAGAGAGAGAGAGAGAGAGAGAGAGAGAGAGACTTTTTTATACCAGCAAAACAATAAATCTAAAGAGCCAATAAATAAACATATCATTCATTATATTCTGCTGGGATGGTGGGGCTTTTGATAACACCAAAACAGTGGTTGGCCATGATAACAAAGTATCAAGAATCAGAATCGATAGTTTTGAGGATGCTGGCCAGGGAAATAATCTTTTCTTAAAGATATTTAAATTATTGGACATGGACCCATGCAATTATAAATGCTTGTAATATGAATTATTTAGAAAGTAGTTAGTGATAAAAACCTGAGATTAAAAGATTTTTTTTTTTATGGTCTCAGGTTCAAACAATGTAATTGCTTATATAATGGTTACTGGAGGTTTATATGATTGTTAGCTTCAGAACTCATGGAATTAATTAAGATACATGCAAGCTGACCCGAATAACCATGTTAATAATAAAAAAAAAGTTTGTAAAATGCACAATTACAATAATCTAAAGTGCCATCCTCCTTTCACAAAAGTCTAATTTTAACCATTATCTTCGCCTTGTAAATGAAGTAAAGCCTATACGCTGCTGTTTCAAATAAAAAAATATTAATAATTGATATGTAAGAGATTTGTCCATCTTCGTAATAATTCATTTATCGTCTCTCCAACCAAAACGTTTCTATTGTCGGAGGAGGACCTTATCGAAACGCAGTCCTAGATTCCACTTCCTGATAAAGATCATGTTTGGGAATGTGATTGTGGCTGTATTTTAAAAAATTTTAAATTATTTTTTTAAAAAAATTTAATATAATTTATATGTTTTGGATCGTTTTAATGTGCTGATGTTAAAAATTATTTTTAAAAAATAAAAAAACATCATTTGCATGCATTTTGGCACGAAAAGTTATTTGAAAAGCACCTGCAACCACACTGCCAAATACGCTCGAAGGGTCATTTAGCAACACGACTGTGTTATTTTAAATTTAATTTATATATATTTTTAAATTATTTTAATATGTTAATTTAAAAAATAATTTTTTAAAAAATAAAAAATATATTATTTTAATATATTTTTAAATAAATATCACTTTAAATCATAGCCAATCATATTCCACCGTATATGATCATGAGATATTTCTTGAAGTGGTTGAAGGATTTAACCTTATCTATAAAATGGCATGTCATGGAATAGAGAAGGTTTCAAGCTCGACGAGTGCCGCCAAGCCATGGAGGAGTGGAGGCGCCGCTGGCACCGTCGTCAGATTGGCTAGTAGGAACCCTCGCGTGAGCACCTGCTGCTGTCGCTGTTATTTCACCTGTATATGACTACCATTCCTTTTTCAAGATCGGATGAGATGGCTTGAATGGCCAAATATCAGAACAAACAAAAAAGAAGGGACCCTCGTCAAGGCAATGATGAGCCAGCAGCCCTTGACAGGATAGCAAAGAAGCATATGATGTGGCCGTTCCCTTTAGTGAAGTGTCTCTCATGATAGAGTAGTGGGATGTTTGTCACTTGAGAGAGACGGATGCGCCGAGAATGTTTTAGAAAATTATTTATCAATATGTTAGAATAATATTTTAAAAAAATTTATTCTTAACATTAATATATTAAAATTATTTAAAAATTTATAAAAAATTAATTTTAAATATAAATAAATAAATTTTAATCCCAATTCCAAATAATAAAATGAAAGATGAACCATAAATAGTAAATTTGGCCCAATCATCTGAACCATAAATAGCAAACTTGGCCCAATCATCCTGGCATGGCTCTCAAATGGGTTTTCTTGAGATAACTAGTCGTATCTGGCCACGACTTACACACACTTGTCCTCCGTTTGTATCATGTTTTTTAAAAATTTAATTTTTTATTAAAAGTTAATTTTTTTATGTGTTTTGAATCGTTTTGATGTGCTGAATTTAAAAATAATTTTTTAAAAATAAAAAAATTATTTTAATGCATTTCGATATGAAAAGCACTTTGAAAAGCAACCATAATTACACTCCCAAACAAGCTATTATAGAGTTTTTTTATTTTAAAATTGAAAAAAAATTAATTTTTATTGTTTCTATATGGGGAAATTTGAATGTGATGTCCGGCCTTTCACGCCATCATATTTAATTCTCTAACCATATAATAATGTACAAATGGACTCACTCATCTTGTATTAAAAAAACTATAGTTTTCATTTTGATTTTCATTTCCACATGTGTTTTTAATAAGAGAGATTTTCGCTATATTTATATTTATTCTCTGAGTTGGTTTTTTTTTATGATGCTAAATATATAACCATCAATGCTTATAATAAATAAATAGACTCTTTTGGAGCATAGCCAGGAAATTTAGTTAGGGGGCCAAATTAAGAAAATCTTTCCAAGAGGGATAAAATATAAACTTTTCTAGTCTCAGGGCCAAAACTACAGATTGTTCAAAGAGACTGGAGATTTTTTTAAGGGGCCGGGCCTTCCAGCCCATCTAATTTAAACTTAGGGCCACCAGGAACATGAACAACCCTAATGATTAAGCTGATATGAGAATTAGGTGGGCTTTGAAATTTTGGATCAGATAAAAGACAACCCAAAAACAACCTCGACCTGTTGCTCTCGCAGTGAAATAAAAATATATAAAATAAATCAACTATAATAACCACTCATCCATCCTACTTATAAAGTTTAACAGTGTGGCTGTGGTTGCTTTTTAAATAGTTTTTCGTGTCAAAATACATGTCAATGATGTTTTTTTATTTTTTAAAAATTATTTTTGACATCAGCACATCAAAATGATTTGAAAATACTAAAAACATATTAATTTGAAGTTAATAAAAAAATAATTTTTTTTTTAAATTTTATCAAAAATACTTTTAAAACACAAAAATAAATAGATCCTTAGTACCGAGGAAGGAAGCACTTTCGAAATATATACATTAAAACATGGATGGTTACAAAGGCTTTTGGGCTAGTGAACAGCTCGGAACATAATCTCAGCCCCATGGGCCTTTTTTGTCATGCGAATGATGGGTTTCTATAGATCAAGAGCTATTTCTCCTTTGTTTTTTTAGAGAAATGAAGTTGGTTATGACTAGAAGGATTACTAGATTCTCGATCCACATAATTAATTTTTTTTAATATAATTTTTTTTAAATGTTATTAATGTTTTTTTTAATAGAGAAAAATAATTTTAATTGTATGAGGATTGATATGATATAACATGTTTAACTTTGTGGGTCAAAAAATAATCCATAAAAACATAGTTTGACTAAAAATAATTTCAACATGAGATCTTTTTTTAATATTGAGATTACAAGATATGAGATTGATTTTAGTCAACTTAGATTAACGTGTCATATTTAGGGGTGAATAAAAAAACTGAAAAACCGATTAAACCGAGAAAACAAAAAAAAATAACCGACAAAACCGAACTGTGAAAAAAAATAATTAAACCGATTAAAATTTTGAAAAAACCGGCCGGTTCGGTTTCGGTTTTATAAGCCTGAAACCGAAAAAATCGAGCCAAACCAAGCCAAACCGAAAAAACCAAGCCAAACTAGTTAGAACCGATTTTTGTTCTAAAAACCGAACCGAAACCGGTCGGTTTGAACCGGTTTCGGTTTTTTTAAAAAAAATTTTGTTTTGTTATTTTTTTGATAAAAACCGAACCGAACCGAAAATGAGCACCCCTAGTCATACCTGCAAATCAAGTTATGAGATTATGATAACTCTATAGAAAACAAAACAAAATAAACTATGAAGTCTAATTCTCAATCAACCCAGTATTAAAGGATAAAATTAAAAAAACCCTAGTTAACCGGATTAACCCTCCAAACCCACAATCCACGTGATAAAAGTGTGATAACTCAATACAAAATAAATCTAATATTAAAATAAAAAAAACATTAATTAAAAAAAACAAAGTAATATTCTAATAAATATTACTTAATAAGAAAGGTTATAGTCAAACCCCTTCCTCAACTAGTTTTATATTTAGTTAATATCTAGCATTCGCCACGGGGGGAAGGCACAAAATTGTGAAGATATCTTTGCCGACACGGGAAGTAACCACGAGACTTCTTTAATAAGCCGAAAAGCTCTCTACTTCTCCGCCACAGGCCAAGCCTTTCTATTCCTTGTGGCGGACGCTACAAGGGTAGGATGTTGCATCTTCGAGCCTCGGAGGAATTTTGATGATAACCTTTTTTTTTTTTTTTAATAATTTTAATATTTAAATAAAAAAACACTTTAAAAAATAATCTAATTATAAAAATAAAGTCTTTGAGTTGTAATGGTACGGAGAAGCAATGTTATCATGGCCTTTGAGAAAAGTTGTCGTGGAAGGAGGGGCAGCAGAGAGGGCGGGGTTTCAGACATTCTTATACCAGTCAATTAAACGATGCCAGTCACGTGCTAAGAAATGTTAATATCAGACAAAAAGCTTATGATAAGGATTATCAGTTAACTACGTAAGGATTCCAGGAAGATGACCTTTTTGAGTCTAATATAACATAAATAATTTATACAGTTTTTTTTTTCCTTCTAAGATTACTTACTTTGTTTAATAAATATAAAATATTTATTTTTTAATATCTATGTACTTAATGAAAATTGATTAAGAAAGGATTACGTAGATCTTCAGCATAAATTCACTTTATTTCCATTATAAATATCGTGTTTTTTTTTTAATTTTATGAATTCATGAAAAAAAAAAACATCAATTTAGTTGACTTTCCGAAGTTTACAAGAAGCAGTTGCCTAAATTTATCATTTTACAGGTATCCCGAAATAAGAATTGGATCGAGGATTGGTTTTTGGGATCCCACCATTAAAGGTCGCATTGCATGAGGCATGGTTCCATGCCTGGAAAAATTCAAAGTTGACCTTTCCAATCTAGTTGGTTCCGAGCAAACCATGCCCGAATCCAACATGGATCTGCTTATTTTAGGTATCTTGTCATTATTTTAATATTTTTAGATTGTTTTGATATATTAATATCAAAAATAAAATTTAAAAAATAAAAAATTATTTTAATATATTTTTAAATAAAAAATATTTTTAAAAATAATTATTACTACAACACCTAAGAGCCTCGTAATAATTAATGTTAGCGTAATTTTATTACCATCCATTGACTCATAAAAAGACATCAATGCATGCTCTTACTAGAACCTAATACACTAGGACATCTCTTTTCATACTTGATAGTATCATCATCCATTATTAAGAATTATTATCTCATGTAATTACCATATAATAGAGTGTATAATCTATTCTAATATTTACCATTTATGCTCCATGCAAATAGAAGAGATTTATGAATATATAAACTCTCATAAATCATCGTAGAGTTAACATATTCTATTTTTTTTTACCTTTTATAATCTTTTATATTTTCTATCCAATCATACACAACACAATCTCAAAGATTTCTCCTCCTGCACCTATACTAAGGACCTGTTTGAGATTGTGGTAGCGGTGGTGGTTTAAAATGTTTTTAACTTAGAAATATATCAAATTAATATTTTTTTTATTTTTTAATAATTATTTTTAAGATTAACATATCAAAATGATATAAAAACATAAAAAAATAAATTTTAGCAAAAAAAATAAAATAAAATTTAAAAAAACACGGTTTCAATCGTGTTTTTAAATGGTTACTAACTTAAATATCGGAGATTCTGTCAAAGAAAACCATGTAGTCCAAGTTCAACAATCTCAATTTCATTGTACTCTTCTTTAAGATCCCATTCCATCTATGAACCTTGAAAAGATCTTGATTTCCTAGGATTCTCCATCAACCTCGTCAATAATCATTGTTCTTTCTCGTAAGCAATTGACAAAACTTCTTAAGTTCATTTGACAACTTTTTTATTAATTGTTTTTGATGAAGAACAACATTAATTAAAATCCCCTACACAGATGGGGGACTAATTTGTAGTTTCTCCAAGAACTAATATATAACCACCATTGTTTTGTCCAAACCATGACTAACCAAAGCCATACAAAATTACAAATAACTTCGTAAGTTCATTTCAGCGAAGTGAAATCCCAAGTTTTAGTTACGATATCTGGTTTGGGGACTAACCTAAAAAAAATCTAAGTTACTAGGCTATCAAATTAATCATTTGGTTAATTATTTTTATTAAAACAATATTATTTATTTTTTTAAAAAAAAATTCTTAATGATAATTTGATCAAATTTAGATGAGATTTGACTATATCTACCATATAATTAAAAATCTGATTAAATTAATTAAATTTTATTGAATAAATATATTTTTCAATTTAATTTTAAACCCAGTTTGAATTAGATATCTGGCACAAATTTTTCACATTTATTTCATTAATATAGTATTCAATTTCTTAATCTTTTTTCTCTAATTTGCGTTTCAAATGAAGCATCCTATCAACAAAAACGCATCATTTATTTTGATATTTACCAAAAAAAAAAAAGTCAAGCTAAGAAAAGAACATCCTTTCTGCCGGATCCATAGTTTTCTCCCACTTTTGGCTTGGACAGCCTTTTGCTTCGCTGGACCGTTTCTACCGTTGTTAGTTACCATCTCGAAGTTCCCACTACATTCCACGTGAATCTCCTGTTCTCTTTCATCCAATAAATTTTCGCCACGCCATCAAAATCATATTCACGTCACACGTGTCCAGCTTCTATTTGCTAACGAACTAGTAAACAAGCATCGGCACTACACTAAACGCATACCCTCCAAGCAGAACTCCTTCCCTGCTTGTCTTAATAAAATCTTGTTTCTTATTTTCACGTTGTTCTGTTTTCTTGAAATTTAAGACATTAAGCTGAAGATGTCAAATTCAGAGCATACACCACCGAAGAAGGACGTAGAATCGCCGGCGACTGACAATACAACACCGGCGGCGGAGACAGGAACGGGGTTTGGTGTGGCGCCGATTACAAGGAGATGGAGAAGAGAGGACATGTTAAAGAGAGGGTCATTAGCATTGAGAGGATTGGCTTTGTTATTTTCTTTGCTTGCTTTTATCATCATGGCCAGTAACAAACATGGAGATTGGAAAGATTTTGATAAATATGAAGAGTACAGGTAATTAACAATGGAACTGGAATTGGGGTTTTAATTTGGGAGTCATTTAATATTTTTTTATTGATTTTATTGTGATAATTATAGGTATTTGTTGGCAATAGCAATACTTTCGACTTTTTATACGGCCGGGCAAGTGTTAAGACATGTTCAAGAGCTTTCGACTGGGAAACAAATGTTAGAAAAGAGGACTTCTGCCATGGTTGATTTCTTTGGGGATCAGGTTTGACTCTCTAATTCCTTTTTGTTGTAATACATTTCTGTGATTTGTTTAGTTTCTAAGAAATGGTTAAGTATTGGAATTTGATCTTTGATTTGGACTTTAATGGGTTTAATTTGATTGATGGTTAAGATTTGTTGAATTTTGTGAAGTAGGGGCTGATATACCCCAAGTTCCATTCTGCCAGTCTTCTTGACAGCCAATGATTCTGTATCTAGGCCTTGTGACCGGGGGTGTTTTGCATTTATTCATAAATATTCAATTATTAAGAATACATTTTTTTTTTCTTTGAAGCTGACAACAATGTTTAACCAAACTCGAGGAAATTAGAGGAAATTTGTCATTAACTACTATCTTCTAACAAGCTCTGCAGTCAAACTAAGGAAGGATTTTCCATATGTTGTCGACGTTTAGCTTATCGCAGTTGTCTCATTACCTAGACTTTTCTACATCTAGAACATTATTTGTAATGTATGGTTTAATTTGTTTCTTATATCCAACTTTGAAATTAGAGATGCATTTGCAAGTCCTCAACTCTTTCTGCAGCAAGTGGTAACACTTGATGGACGGGGATGATTTTGTTGAGAGGAAAAATAGTGTCACTTTTCATTGATTTTCATTACACTATCAAAATTATTTGATTATAACTTTGGAGAAATTTCCAATCTGAATTGTATCAAACCCTCCAGTTATTTTTCTGTTATAGATCGATCCCTGCCTTTTTTTAAGCCTTCTGCACCTCCTTTAAAGATATTCATTGGTGTGCGCATGGATGGTGGGACCAACATTCGACCCAGTAAGATCTAATTATTGGTTGTGTAGAGGAGGCTCAATTTCAACTAACAAGGGGAGAAACTTCTCAATCTGTTGTATCCTGAACTGGAAACTGCAACTCCATGTAGTTTAACCTACTTTGTATCCTGCCAATTAAGCCAGGTGACAAAACATCACTCTACTGCCACCAATAAGGGGAACTTGATTCCTTTGACCCAACAAGTTGGTGAATCTGAGAGCATAACCTAGCTAGTAGGTTTGGTGTAGACCTTTTCTTTTGGCAACTGGCTTTGATTTGTTGGTGCATTGTATGTGAAGGTTTTAGATTGTTACAACTTTCCTTTCCTTGTTCATGAATTTGCAGATTGTGGCCTACCTGTTGGTATCTTCAGCTTCTTCAGCAGTTCCCTTGACAAACAGGATGAGAGAAGGAGCGGATAACATATTTACTGATTCCTCAGCAGCAGCCATTAGTATGGGGTTCTTCGCGTTCATATCATTGGCATTATCAGCTCTTATTTCAGGATATAAACTATCAACTCAATCTTACATTTAAATTTCTGTCTTTCGGTGAGTCTAAGTAGTTGCTGTCTTGTAACCAACCGGGACATTAAAATGGTTGGTTAGGACCTACACGACAATTGGGGTGACTTTGGTTCATTAACAACTGCGTGGAGCCACTCTCCTAGCGCGACGCCCTTGCTCTCGGGTTATGAGCAGCACAACAGTGACTCTACTTCCGGTGTGTGATTCTTTGTACATGTTGATTGTTTCATCTGTCATCCACTTAATATACTGTAAACAAATTTCCGTGTTGAATAGAAAGCACTGTGCACAAAAGCCCTTGCTTTGACTGTAATTTGGCATTGAATTGTATTCAAAACGAGAGAGGAATCTGTCAAATTTTCCTTTTTACGTACTATTTTCGATCAGCATTCATGGTTCTGTTTTGGCAAAGATGTATAAAGAAAAAGGCATTTCTTGTTTTCAACTCCTTCTCCCATCATTAGCAAATGACAAATTACTGATTAATTATCACAGGAACAATTCCACAATTATAGCAAGGAAAAAATTGGGCCAAAGATTTACAGGGCTTCGGAGAAGAAAAAGGGGCAGGATAATGCAGTAGCAAAGAAACTTCCAAAGTCTTATTCAGTCCATGGTCAAATATGACTGCATACAAAAAATTAACATTTACCTTTCTTCTACGTAACCTTAAACATTGATTCATGGAGGCCTTGTCTCTTGAGTTTCAAATGGCCCCAAAAACAAATTAAAAAATTGCACCAAATGTATAACAATATACAATAACACAGACATATCTAATTGAAAATGTTTTTTCTGATCCTATCTTTTCCAAGTGTTAAGTGATTTTTAGTTAAGGAAGGGATCAAAAAATGAGTCATTCTTTGGTTCTTCCTTGGCTCTAGGGAAGACACCCTCGGAGTATTGTGTTTGATTCATGTAGGTGCCATTCTGCTTTCCAAAACTTGAGTATTCAAAACTCCCTTGACCCTGTAACATTTCGAGGGTAAATGGTGCTTGACTTCCTGATGCTGGTAATGATCTTGTGCTGTGAAGGGAGTTTGGATAACTTGTCTGGTTAGAATGATTGGCCATGACGGAAGGCCTTATAGGGATCGGTGCATTGGCAGTACTGTTAGCAATGGATGGAGCTTTGTTCATGTAGCCGCTGCCGCGGGCGGCTGGAACATCATGGTTGTGTTTTCCTTCATAAGTTGTAATCACAGCTCTCAAATCCTGTGATGCTCGCTCTACATGTTTCCTCACGGGACAACCAACAGATGTGCATTTGTAGTAGCTCCTGCAAATCACAAGATTGTGACTATTAAGAAACCAAGCGGATAACCACCTTCAATGACAAAAATGATCCTTTTAGGCCAAAATTATGATGAAGGGAAATCACTAATTACCTTGGATTCGGATTTCCCTTGACGACTTTCTGCCCATATTTTCGCCACCTATAGCCATCATCAAGTATGTCAATGTCACTTGTTGTTTGAACCACAATTCTAGGTTCTCTAACAGTCCTGCTCCCAGCACCTAAAATACTCTCGTTTTCGTTCTGTCCTTGCCTGCAAAATCACAAAAGAACATATTTAATTAAGCTCATGCAATTTCAGTACAACAACATGGGTAAGGCCATGAGAGACGATCTTGTCTTGGCTTACCATCTTTTGGCATCGGGTTCATTTGCATTGTCCTCTTCTCCTGAATTCATTGATGAACTTTGGTCAAATTCATCCTCCCCAAGCGAAATCGAAGAGTCCTCCTGCATCATGCTAGACTCTATTGGTGCGATTGATTGATCAGAGATTTCTGAGCTGGCACCTCCAGAAGGCTGAACTAATTGAGAGGATGATCTTCTGCTGGATTGAAGCTTGGGATGGTTGTGACTTCCTTTATAAACTATTTCAGTAATCTGTCCATCCAAAGATCTCTCCACCTTTTTCTTTGTTGGACAATTCGGATATGTGCACTTGTAATAACTCCTTGGATTCTCACTCCCTTTCACTTGCTTTTGTCCATATTTTCTCCAGTTGTATCCATCATCAGACCTTTTATTCTCTCTCATATAATGAGCTGATTGATTGTATTGGTTGAAACTTGGTTGAGCAGCAGTGTTAACACTTTGCATGTTAGCTTGGAGTGGCACCAACTCCGAGGAGAAACTCTGCTCCGGTGCAAATTCTGATTTTACTCCTGTTTTCTGATCTGATGAAAAGTCAGTTTGCTTTAATTGGTCAAAGTTCCATTCTTCTTGTTTCCTTTTCAGGGATTTCTCCTGTCAAGTGGAACCACAGCAGGTTATGGAAACAATTCTAGACTTGAACTAGACTACAATTTCTCAGGATCCTAACAAGTGATGGTGAATTTTACAAAAACCAGTCCAGTTTTTCCATTTATTTGTTACAAAATCAGTGTAGTTATCTTGAATTTTACAATTGCATCATAAATTATCAACGAAAATTAGAAGGGTCAAATGGTGAACAGTCTTGACTTTTCAAAAGCTCCAAACTCTTACAATATAGAACTGTAGTAAAATATGTTATGTAAAGAAAAGTACCACTGTAACACTGTTTGAAGAGGATTGAAAGAAGGATGATGAAATTGCAGGAGGCCTTGTCTGGGTTGGGAAAGAGAAATCACTGTAGTTTTTCTCTTCTCCACTAACACCTTGCTGATTGTCATTAGAATTACCCCTCCAGTTGAAGGTTTGACCAGCAAAAGCCCCAGTTGTAGGAGATGCAAGACCCTGAAAAAACATGACATAAATAAGAAACTAAAAACAAAAAAAGCAAACCCATTTATCACCATAAAAAAACATGTCCATACAAGCACAACTCAGTCCATGAACTTACATTAGAAGTAGGGAAAAGCACAGGTGAGTCCAAGAGCTCAGTTGGGCTTAAACCAGGAGGAATGGCAAAGTAAGAAGAAGGAGAAACTGGGGGAGGAGAAAAGGGTTGAAATGACTTATAGTTTGGGATTTCAATACCAATTCTATCATTTGTTCCATGGTCATAAAGTCCCCAGCTAAGGTTGTCCATGTCTTTGTTATTACTAGAAAGAAGATTAGTAAAAGAAGAAGGAGAGGAAGAAGAAGTCATAAACTGGGTCGAGAAAGAAAAGTTAGATAGAGAATTCATAGAATTTGATATGCTCGCAGAAGCTGAAGATGCCATGAAGTTTGAAAGTCTTGGAGAGGTTAATGAGTTTTGTAAGGGAATATATAAAGGGTTGGATGCTAATGTTTTTCGTGAGGTTTGATGCACGGAGGTCTCTCTCTATGCTTCTTCTGAGAAGCTAGAAGCAAAGTTTGACTGTGGAAAAATATTTTTGGTCAAAGCCACAAGCTTTGACTGGACTTGTCCCATTTTGAAAATGGCGGCTTAACAACTCAGCTTCATCAGTGATCAATCACTAGCCGGGGAGGCTGCATGGTTAGCCATCTGCCTTGCCTCTGATTTGCTCAATCTATAGCTCTATGATCCATGCTTTGGATGGTTTAAAAGGGACCATTTTGCAGGAGATTTCTTTTATTGGTGCTATTCCAATTTGGAATTAACATAAATCTCCTGAATTTTATTTTATGATATTTCAGCAAGCTACAAATCTAAGGAGGAGGGATGATTTGTCAAAAAATAAATAAATCTAGCAAGTAATTGTCTTTTTTTTTTAATTCTTACATTGAAATATTAATAACCTTAATTAAATAATATTTTTATTCGGTATCGATTTAAGTTTAAAATTTAAATAACCTCTTAATTAATTAATAATTTTTCATGATTTTAAGAGTATTAATTTATAGAGCTTTGCTGTATATGTAAATGAATAAGATGAAATGGTATTGAGTATTGATTTGGGAAAGAGATTTAAAATCTAAATATTAGGATGAGTTGTTAACTATTCTTCATAGAAAAAAATAAGGATTGGTTTTGATTTGAAGTTCCATTGATATTTTTTTATTAAATGTATGAAAATCTTATTAATTGGAATCAATTATTAGGTTATATTTATTAGATTAATAAGTTATATTTCTAAGTTTGATATTATAACATAAAATCACAATTATAATTGTCAAATCCCATCCAAGAATTAATTTTAAAAAATAACTATGTGAAAGCAGCAAGAATCTTATACCTGTTTTTGCTACATATTTATAAAGCCCAAGAGATATACACTTTTCTTTGGACTAAACTTACGAAACAAAGTTAAATTAACATGTAAAAACTAATTCATAAAAACTGCATTTTAAACTTAATTTTTTAGTGGGTCCCACAGTATAAAACACAGTTTTAATAGTTATCAAACACTTTGCTGTGTTTTTTGCACCGCAAATATAAAAACAGGTGCAAAACAAACACAGCCCGAGATTAAAATATAAAAAGCAAGAAACCAGGTTATAAGGTCAAATGCTACCATGTTTGTGAAGGATCAACAATATTAATATTTGACTGTCACAAAAAGGAACATATGGATCATGCTTCCATGTTTACTTATCCTTAGTATCATAATATATATATATATATATATATATATATATATATATATATATATATACACACGAACCCTCATAAGTAAACATGAAATTACCATATTTTCTTTTTAAATTACTATAACAGACAATTAGAGAAAAACAAGTAAACTGTCATTATTCAGTATAATTTCAGTTAATAAATCACCTAAATTTCAATTATTACAAACATTAATACTTTAATTATCGTAATTGTTAGTTATAATCATATATAAAAAAAAAACATAAAATCATGCTAAAATTTACTTTAAATTTGTTTACAAATAATGTTAAGACTTGGAATCACGACTTAATTTCTCATTATCTCAAAAACTAGAACTAATTTTCACTCAACATACTCAATTCTCAAGTCTAAAAACTCAATCTTGATTTAAAATTATAATATTTAATGATAATTTTTTTAGTAATTAATAAATTGTATTGATCTAGTTATATATTGTGATTAAATTAATTTATTATATTTAATTTTTTCCCTAACAATAATAATTTATTTGAAGCTTAATTTTCTTCATGTCACGAATAAATTAATAGCATGGACTAAAGAACTTCAAAACTTTTTCCCCACGAAGAAAAGAACCTTCAAATAATAATTTACTCTCCAAAGCCAGTGAAGCTGTGAGCTAGCCGCTATTCACTGTTGAGGCATCAAGTCTGACCATTTCTCCTTTGACTCGCTGCGTGCATGAAATAGGATAATATAATATATTATAATTTAGTCCTTGTACTTAGAAACTATATATTTAATCTCCATATTTGTATATTTGTTTATAATTGAGTCCCCTATCAATTTAGTGCTCCTTTTTTCTTTTTGCATCTTGAAAAACAGAGCAAATAAAAAAGAATAAAGTAAAATGAGAAGACTTGTCCACAAAAGGAGGGATTTTTGGGAGGAAAAAAAACTAAATTAAAAACTATCAATATTAATTAGTCAAGAGACTATCTCATTATTTCTGACACTGTAAGGCCAATTAATTATTTTTGAGAAACTAAGCTTTAATTAACTGACTTAAAATTAGCTAATTTCTCCTATAAAATAGAAAATTTTACTTATTTGTTTTTACGTTTTAAAATTATTTTTCAAAAAAATTAAATTATTTTTTATTTTTTTTGAAATTAATATCTTTTTTAATTTTTTCAGTTCATTTTGATACATTAATGTCAAAAATAATTTTTAAAAATAAAAAAAATATTATTTTATATTTTTTAAATAAAATACACTTTAAAAAACACAACTACAAATATATTCTCAAACACCTATAAAGTCAAGCAGCACCAAGACATGGAGGTTCCATGGTGCGGTGGTGGCAAGCACCTGGGTTCGTCTCCCGGTTGACTTGATTGACATATTTGGAACCCTTTTTTCCTCCGTTCGCCAACCACCCATACACCAATTACAGCATGGAACAGGTAGCCAGCCAGGGAATGGAGAGGCGACAACAATGGCCATGCACAGTGACCTCTCATATGGGAAGGTGCAGTACTGTCTTACCATGCATGGCAGTTTTGTTGACTTTTCAAGCAGTATTGTTCCTCGGGATAAAGTTCTGACTCGTTGAGAGGGGAGACCTGGTCATGTTTACTGTGATAACACAGTAAGATTTATCAAACAAAAAAAATATCAATCTGTGATTATACCTAAGACGCAAATTGCACGCTCAATCTTAGCTAGCACCGACCCCTTTCGTCATCATAGAAATTGACCCTTCGACGGGCATATGATATATATATTTTGTCGCAGAACAACCTTATTTCAGTGGTTCAAAACGATATAAACGAAGATTTATTTTGCAGGCATTTACATGTGATGTAAAAAATATAATGATAAGGTGGTGGTGGTGGTGGTGGTGGTGGTGGTGGTGGTGGTGGTGGTGGTGGTGGTGGTTAAAATTATTAGATGTTTTTTTCAACAAATAAATTAAATTTAAAAATTAATTATAAAAAAAACATTTTTGAAGAATATATTACAAAAGCACTCTTGGTTGGAAATCTTAGATTCGAGTCTCATCATCGATTTCTCAAAAAGCAACATATTTATGTTATTGAACATATCCTATTTGTAAAAATACTTTAAACTTCACGACATAAGTGCATTGCATTTCTCCATATCTATATGAATATAAATAATATAATGTTTTACAATTTTTTTTTTATCACATGAAGAAATCATGCATATAAACATTAAAAAATCGATTACTAAGAAGGATAGGCTTTCAAAATGTTTAATTTAGACCAAAAAATCCAATCCAACCAATTTTTTTTAATCTTTTTAACCGCAATTATTCAATAAATTCAGAAAATTATTTAATTAATTTTAAGTAATTTTTACAATATTCCAGATAATATGAATAATTTGTTCAATTTCTATATGGTTAAGACCCTTTTTGACATTGCGGTTCAATCATATCGTTGAAAACTTTTTATTTTTTTATTTTTAAATTATGTTTTGTGTTTTTTTTATTATTTTGATATGTTGGTATTAAAAATAAATTTTATAAAATAAAAAATATATTATTTTAATGTATTTTTCAAGAAAAATATATTTTGAAAAATAACACACTTTTCAAATAAGTTCTAAATATGGGATCCACAAGCACACTCCTCTCTATCTATCTATCTCTCTTAGTTAAAAACAACATCCTGAGAGTGTGTTTGTCTACACGGCAGTGGCTGTGTTTTGAAGAAAACACAAATTAATTGTGTTTGGTTAAAGTTTAAACCGGTTTTTTTAAAACATGAGACCCACAAAAAAATAGCAATGAAACACAGTTTTAAGAAAAGTAAGATTTAGCTGCATCGCCAATCCTGTTCATTTTTGTTAAGTGAACAATGTATAATGAATTAATTCACTCTACACTGTTTACTGTGAAGTGAATAGTGTACAGAGTGAATTAATTCACTATGCACACAAGTGAACATGTGAACAATAAAGTGAATTTTTGCACTGTTCACGTACAAAAAGCAACATGTTGATATAAAACATAATTAATCTTTATTTATTTGCACTGTTCACGTGAACAGTGCAGTGAATTTATTCATTTGCACTGTTAATGTGAACAGTAAAAAATCTAATTTTTTTAATTGTTTTTTATTAAAAAAATTAGTGTTTAACATTATTCAATGACACTACATAAATTAGAAAGAGATTGCATGATAGTATATCATTTGCAGAATTTGATTGCAATTCTAATTTTGTTCCGGATGATATTTTACATGATGTTGTTGTGCACTTAAAAAATCAAGGAAACTGTATTTCATATGTGATGAAATTGTAGATATTTTAATGGAACAATAAAAAATATTTTATATAAAGTATTGTTTATTTCATGATGTAATAGCAGTAGTTATATATATATATAACCTCAATTTGAAAAACATTCTTAACCAAACACATTAAATTATTTTTTGTTCAACCTCAATTTCAACCACAGTTTTAACCAAATATATATAAATATCAAACCAACCTCAACCAAAACTACATTTTATAAAACAACTTTTTTTAAACCATAAATACAAAACTTATTATAATACCAAACAGTTCAACATATTCTAGCTAATCGGAATAATTTGCTCAATTCCTAGGTGACAAAAATCAGGCCAATCACACATTTGAAGATTTTTGAAATTTATTTTTTATGTTTTTAAATTATTTTACCATGATAATGTTAAAAATAAAATTAAAAAAATAAATAAAAAATAATATTTTAATGTATTTTTTTTAAAAAAATAATACTGATCATATATATGATATCAAGAGAAACGTCTCTCTCTCTTATGAAAAATGACAACCTAAGTCCAAGGCCCATGCATACCTATATGAGCCATGCAGAAGCCTAATTGGAGATTGCGAGGCATAGATGGGCCAAGAATCGTCTCCTCTTCTGGATGTCCAAACTATGGTCTATGAACAAGTTGTCTTCATATTTTTTGATATACAAGAGGAGATCGTTCTCTTGTTGATGACGAAGATCACAAAATGAACCTGCCATGTGAGCTTCCATACAAAAATTAAGTAACTGAAGAATTGAGGAACATTGCTTTTATTTTTTTGGTTCCATGTTTACACGCTACAAAGTCACTGCTTGCTTCCAAGCTATCCAGCTACAGACCATTAGGCCATCATGATTTTACCTTGTCTTGTATAATACAATTAAGGAAGGAAGGCTAAACATGATTACTAGCTGCATCAAAACTTGAACATGAGCCCAGAATTCCTATTTGTTATATGAAGTATGACACTTTGCCGCCTTCTCAACTTGATTCCTACTTTCTATACGAAGTATGAAGTACGCCTTCTCAGCTTAGATTCTACATTTGCTGGCAAGAGAACTTATCCTCCCCAGAGAACACAACCCTCAATCTCTATTGAGCTATATCTTCCCACTGTAACTTGTAACACTTCGGATCTAATTCAGCCTGTCAATCATAAAAACATAACAATAATCATCAAAAGTTTCAATCACTGGATGTGTTCGGAGGAAGACACAATTATCGACACATTATTTGTGTTATTCACCAAAAAGGGAAAAATCTATATATTCATTGAACTAAATCCATCTAATTTTAAAAACTGCTATTGATGGGAAACAAATGAATATCAGAGCTTTATAGCTTTGGGAACCAAAAATCTAAAAAGTAAATTGTGGTCTGACTACTATTTCTTTTGATGCTTCAGAAGAAAGCATGGATGTGCACAAATATTCTGTCTCCAGACAGAATGCACACATACTACAGAATGCACACATATGTACCAACGGTCATACTATAATAATACCATCAAGGTACATATCCATAATTTTGTGGCCATGGCAGATAATATCTTTATATTAAGCTAATCAGATAGTTTTAGGAAATATTGCACCAGCTCATCATAAATTAAGGACACACCTGAAACTCTTTATCTCTCCACTCAAACACACAACCACGTGCTTCCAAATGTTCAAAAAGAGGCAGTGGAAGCAATGATTTAAAAGACAAATGGAGCTTCACTTTTGTTAAGCCTCCACATGCCAACAAGGCAGCTGCCAATCCACTTGGAGTCAAGCCCTTCAAGTGCAGGACCGTCATGCTCTGCAGGCAGCTGATGCTGGCAAGGGCCAAGAGCCCCACATCAGTAACTGAGCTATATGATAAAGTAATCTGCAAAAAGACCATACCACAACCACCAATATCAGTACTGTTCTCAAGTTGTTGTTTTGGCAAACAAGGGAGATAATATAGGCCAGACTGCCAAAGGGAGAATACCTGTCTGAGGTTCTGAGAGAAGTGTGCAAGTGGAAGCATTGCAGCATCACCAATGTTGTGACACTTCTTTATGTCTAGCTTAATGAGCTGCTTGCACCCCACAGCAATGGCTGCAAGACCTAGAGATGTGATAAGAGGGCACCCTCGACTTTCGAATGTGTTTAACCTTGAGCATTTTGAAAGTGATAGTAAGGAACTATCAGTAATGTCAATACAATATGACATATTGATCATCTCAAGCCCAGGGCAACCTCGAGAAATTGCCAGAATGCCCAAATCTGTTATTCCAGCAGACCTGAATAAAGCAACTCCAATCAGTTCATCATAAATTACTGATTATTGTTATTTCAATTACTTAAATTCCATTGACTAGAACCAAATCAGAGGTTGCAACTAAATACCTGTACAAATCAAGCTCAGTAAGTTTTGAGCACTTCATGCCAACATGTGAAAGCCCCTCGTCACTTATGTTTAGGCAAATTCCTAATTTTAAGCTGGAGAGTTTAGAACATCTAGAAATGGACTTCAGACCTGCAAATAAAATAAGCATAAGTATGCTAGTCTATACAAGCATTTCTTCATTGCAAAGTGAAGGTGAAAGGAGAAACCTTCATCATCAATCTCATTATCTGTTAAATCAAGCTCTTCAAGAAACTGACATCGCTGTCCAATCAAGACAAATGCTTCACTAGGAACTAAGGTACATGACTCCATTCTCAGGGAAGTGAGATTGGTGCATGAATTTGTGATGTAGGCTATAGAAACATCAGTTATCTTCCGACAGCATGTTATATCTAGCTTCTTCAAGTCTTTGTGCTTTGTTACAAGAGAAGAGAGACCTTCATCTGTCACTCCTAAACATTTACTCAGGCTCAGCTCACTTAGTGTTATGCACCAATTGCCAATGGCTGTCAGTCCAGCAGAGGTAACCGCACAACCATCTAGCTTGACAGATTGCAACATGGAAAGCCTTTTCAAACTATTAGCCAGAGCTAGGGTGACCTGAGTCAACGCCATCAAGAAATTGTAAGCACAGAGATCAGAGAAATAAAAAAAACTTCACATATTACAAAAAGAACAGAGTAAAAAAAAATTACAGGACAGCTATATGACAGGGTGAGTTGCTGTAGGCTTCCTGCGCCACTTATTAAGGAAGACAGGCCAACATGACTGATGTGCTGACAACTTGATATATCGAGTGCCTGCGAAAGGAAGAGTTAAGGTAATTTGTCAAACAGATTACTTCGGCATGCAACTGAAGTGAACTTTCATTCAGTTGAAAATAAAACTTGGTATGAGCCCTAGTGGTCAAATTCAATCGTAGTGTATATTTTACGGTTATATATATATAACATATTCTTAACTTAATTAAACAGAACATGCTTGATGACATTCCATGCCATAAAAATAGCCGCAAACAAAATATGCAATAAGAACTTGATTGAGTATCTTTCTCATCTGTCATAACCCAATCCTTACAAATATTTTGATTACAGAGGCTTGGCTGACATATTGTATTATATTAGGTACGATATATCAGAAGTCTGGTCATATTATAAGATTAATGCTTCGCTAATCAATATACCTTCATGGACTTGCAGCCATGTTTGAGAGCAGCAAGGCTATCATCATCTATACCAAAGCATCCTTCTAGAACTATATCTTCAAGATGTTGTAGTTTCAAAATGGACGGTAAGCATTTATTTGTAATCTGCACAGCAGGAAAACAATAACGTGAGTAGAATTTAATCGAAAACTCTCTATTAGATGAAATCGCAGACTTTGCAAACCTTCATGTCAGCTAATCTAATTCATTATAACCCACCGTTTCTTAAATGGAAACATAAACATGTAGGAATAAATTTCCAGAATTTATTCACATCATAATTATGATCAACATATTAAAACACAACACAAAAGTGATAAAATAAATATGAAAGAAAAAGAGAAAAATCCTAACTTGATGGGCAAACAAATTAACTTAAACTAAATTCAAGACTTGATACAGCTACAAAATAAATCCATTCCCATATAAAACAATTAGAAAAATGAAACAAAAACACAAAGAAACTAATTAACATTAAACCAAGAATAATTAACTTACTGGCAAGCAAGAAAGATCCAAACTTCTAATCTCCTTGCACTTAACAGCAATTAAACCAACACCTAAATCACCAACACCTATACACCACTTCAAGCTAATCAACCTCAACTTCTTGCAACCAACAGCAATGCATCCAATTCCCATATCAGTAATCAACTTACACCTCCCCAACCACAACCTCTCCAAATTCTTAGCTTCCGCCACCGCAGCCGCCGCAGCATCTCTCAACTCAGTGGCATTAGACAAGTCAATACTCGCCAAATTCTTACAATTCAAAGCCAAACTCATCAACCCATTATAAGAAAAGAACCTTGACCTTGAAAGATCAATAGAATTCAATGAATCTTTGCAGGTGTTTGATATTACATCCAAAGAATTGTCATTTATACGTGGACATAAAGAAAGATCAAGATGGTTTACATGCGGGTATCTGTTAAGGACTCTTGGAAGGAGTTCTTGTCTTAAAGGCTTAAGATTTTTGCGGTGTTTTGATTCTGTAATGTAAAATGACTTGCAAACTAAAGAAAAAGACTTTCTGTCTAAAGGGTTTGTGTCAATTAAGTCTAAGATTGTAAAAACTATCTCTTCAGACAAGAGATCAAACAGGTTGCTGTTGTTGGCGTTGGTTTCTAAGGTCTTTTGTCTCTTCATGGTTAGAGAGATTCAGAAGGTAAAGAAAAAAAGGGGGGGAGGGGTCTTCGGGTTTGGTTTGGTTTGGTTGTGGGATTCTCAGAGGAGAGGGAGGAGAAGTAGTGGTGTTTTATACAAGTAAGGGAGGTTTTGGAGGCTGAGAAGTAACCGTTACAGAAGGATAAAAAAGAAATGGTGGTCTGCTTTAGGTAGTTGAAGAGGGAGTGTCGAATGAGGAAGATGGATATGTTCTGATTACGGTATTGCCCTTGGGGGGCTTTCTTAAAGAAGAACTTTATTCTGTTTGTTCTCATCTTAAAGGACCAATTTATCCTTATTCATTCTTTGGGCTTGTTGAAGGTATTTTTTAAATATTTTAAGTTAGGAAATATATTAAAATAATTTTTTTAAAATTTATTTTTAATATTAACACTTTAACACCATTAATAAAAAAAATAATAATTTAAATAAAAAAATTCAAAATTTAATAAAAAAATTTAATCACAACCTCAAAGATACTTTATAATTCTCAATCAAACTATTTTTTGCATTTTTTAACTTCCAAATTCTAAAATTGCTTTACTAAACTAATCATTATTATCTTTATTTTATTTTATTTAAAAATTGTTGGGATGGTCTTTGTTATGAAGAAAATGATAATTTTGCTTAAATTAAATTGTGAGTGTAGGGTAATTGAGATAGGAAAGTACTAGATAATCACAATCAAATTCCATAATAATTACATAGATTTAAAGGAGTTAAAAAAAAAAAAAACTAAATAAACCATGTGATGTGAGCTTAATAAACTTGAACATGAAATAAAAGATTTAAATCTTCATTTGAGAGTATTTGGTTTGTGAAAAGTTTTGAAAATCCTTAATAATTACATATTTTATATATCTTGTGTATTTTTATTTTTATTTTAAATCTCCTTAACCTGGTTTATATTTTTTTGACAAAATACTCTAGTAAAATATTTAACTTTTTAAAATTTAAAATAGTAACAAATTGATTTTTAATCAAGAACTTTTATGAGATAAATCAATATCATGTATAATGATATTAAAAAAGTCATTAAACTTGGTTTGACCTATGACTCGGTCCAAGACTAGTTCATGAATTACATATTCTAACATATTTTTTTGAATTTTAAAATAAAATTAATTTTTAATAAGGATAATCAAATTGTGGATCGACCAGGTTTGATCGAGTCAAGTTTTATTTGATTTAATTTAAAATCTAGTTTGAGTCGAGTGTTAAGTTAACAAGTTATTAAATTAACTTGTGAAACCGAATTAAGTTTAATAAAAATAAGATAATAAATTACTTAGATGCACAATCCTTCACATTTTTATAGAATTTTTTTTTCATCAAATCAATTTTTTATTTTACTTTTCATGTTTAAAACAAAGCTCAATGAGAGGAAAAAGAAAGGAGTTGGAGTATTTCTAAAGTAGGGGTATTTATGTATTTTAAAAAGAGAAAGGAAGGAACCGTACGGCGAAGGACGAGAAGGACGAGGAGTTGGAAGGGGAGAGTTGACGAGGGCATCTTTGTCAATAGAGATGTCGCTGTCTTATCGCTAAGGAAGACCATCTCATTCGGTGGAGAACTATGTGAGGAAGGACAGATTCAAGTGCAGCCTTGTACCTTCTTTATTTTTTCATCATTTATTTATTCATACTAATATTATTTTAAGTGTTAAGTATTATTTAAGGTTGTTTAGTGGTTGTTTTAAAAGTTTTTTAAATTTAAAAATATATTAGAATAATATTTTTTATTTTAAAAAATTATTTTTAACATTAACATATTAAAATAATTTAAAATTATATAAAAAAATTTAAAATTTAAAAATATATTTTTTTAAAAATACACTATTAACTCGCAAATATCTAACTTTAAATTTTCAAATTCGAATAATCTTATCATATATCATCATATTTTATACTTTTTTTCCATTTATTTGGTCTAATCTAAGGAAAAATATTATATATATATGTGTGTGTGTGTGTATATTTTCTTGGAGAGCATACTAAGTTGTAATTAATAATTTGAATTTCAGATAAGATAAAAAAAAACATGAATTTAAGCTGTCTCTATTTTATTTTATTTCTTTGATGAATAAACTTTAATCCAATTTGTGGTTCGGGGCAAATATTGTTTGGTATTTAATATACTAAGCTTGGACTTGCACATCAATTTGTGGTTTATTTGAACATATTTATGGTTTATTTCAATCCATTTTATCATTAAACCAATTTGATTTCTCAATTTTTTTCAATATAAAAAAATATTTTAGCCCATTTTAATGCTTTGATATGAATACGTCTTTTAAATAAAATATTTCAATTCTATAAGTTCATGGTGTCATAGAAATGCATCAATCATCCTATTTTGTTTTTATAAATTATTTATTAAAAAAAAAAAACAAAAGATACTTCTATGCAACAACAATATGAAAATAAAATCCCGTACTTATAGAATTGACTTGCATAGGACCTGCCTTAGATAAGAACGGTGTGTACCTTGAGGAAGATAGGCTCAAGAAAATGTTCAAGTATTTAGCTAGGAAGGCTATAACTCGTGGAGGGCCCTTGTGTGTATTCGCAACTTCCCAAATATATATATATATATATATATATATATATATATATATATATATATATATATATAAATATATACCTTTCATGCTCATATATTTCATTCCATTTGATGATTTATTCACCATGAAATTCGAAACGTTTTCTTGCTACAATAAAATCCTACCCATTTATCAAATTTTTTGTACGAATCCTTGATACATGCAAACCATGTTGTTTTAGATTAATTTTTAACTCACGCTATAATTTATATTTTCAAGAAATCACTTGTACTATAATTAATATAATTCCATACTAAAATTTATCTTCGTGTAAAAAACTCAATCATTTATTTTAATTTATCTAATTAATAAATCGATGTTTATAATTAAATAAGACTCATCGTATATCATGATATAAAAAGAAACATTAATAAAAAATCACGTGTAATGCTTTGACGTGTTGTTGACACAGAATTACGGGAATGTTTTATACTTTATATTAAAAAAAACTAATTTAAAAAATTAAAAAGCAAAAGTAGAAGATGCTATTTTATACACTAGCAACAAGGCAAAGAGATTGCCGTACTTATAAAATGGACTTCTTCCATAGTTCCCACCTTACTCAGATACGAACTGCATGATAATAGCTAGCAAGGTAGGGTTGAGAGAAAATTCCAAATATCTCATCAGGGAGGTTTTGCCTCATGGAGGGTCCTATCTCCCATGAAATTGCCACAAATTTGTGCCATTTTTGCCTTCCAAAACTCTTGATCTTGCTATAGTGGGTCCAATTATTTTATAAAGACAAGGCATATGCCTTCACACCCTTGGACAATAAAGAAGACAAGGGTACTGAAATGTGTCCTTCAAAACGGAGTCGTGTACTAGCATGATTTGATTTCAACGCGTGATAGAGAAGAATGGTATCCAAAGACCAAAGAGAAAAGAAGACTTGAGACAGTAGCGAGGAAAGGGAAAGATTGAAACCCTAGCTTAGATCTATCATGTGCTCTTCAATCTATGAGATTTTATTCTGTTTTCTTTTTCCCTGTTTTTATTTAGCTGGTGAAGGTGTTTTTCTTGCTCTTCATGTTATCATAATATAATAATATAAAACAATTCTTGAAAATTCATTTAATTACTTCAATTTTTAGATTTAAATTATTTTTTAACGTGATATCACAACTTTATTTACTCTAATACCGAGTATAAAATATTGTTAATTTATCTGTGCATATGTAATATAAAATCATGTGCTTCTTTGGTCTCTCCATTAATTGTATTTGTCCTCATCCATAATTGAAAGAAGAAAAAACAAAGAAAAATTACTTTAAAAATAAAAATTTACATCTAATTAAAAGAATCGGCGAGAAATTAAAAGGTATATACATTTTTTTAACTGAAATCAAATTTTATGTTCTACTAGTATGAAATTGAACCCCCCCAAAAAAATCTTAAGTTTGATACAAGTTTTATTTTTTGAATTTTTAAAAAATAAAATAAAATATATGTCATTTTTTAAAGGGGCTACTTATTTGGTAATCGGGGAGTATATCGATTGTTTCTAATATATATTATATATCGGTGAGAAACGTATTGTTTATTCTAGATATATATTTATTTATTTTTTATATTATAATATCAAAACTATGAAAAAACATCTAAAAATATAAATTTAATATATTTTTTTAAAAAAACAAACACATCATAGAAATTCACACAAGAAATCGATGAAATCGACAAGTGGAGTACTTTCTAGGCCCCAATTGTGTTCTAAATAAAATTATTAATTTGTGAATTAAATTCTGCAAATAGATGAAATTAGAAGAGTTGTTGAACCATCATGGTATAAAAAATTAATTAAGGGAATGTGCTTACCAAAGGTAAAGTTGAACAGCTTTTGTACGTGGGTTCTATTCTATCTATCTATCTTAGAGCATATATTATTTTTTTTTTCTTGTAAGATTATTACATAGATTTGTACGAGGATTAAAGAATTAATGCAAGAGGGACTCTAAGTGCACGCGGTTCTTACGCGGGGAGTATTAATTATGTCATGTAGTACGTGTTTTGTACGGGAGCGGGGAGCATACCTGATGACCATTCTTTCCATTGTTTCTTCTTTCTATTACGATGCCGTTTTATACTGCATTCCAAGCAGTATTTACGTGGCATAAAAGAAATAAATATATAAAAAAAGAGAAAATTATATTCGATCCCATGAATCTCAGCTATTCAAAAACTTTCTTTCTTTTTTCAAGATTATCATTTTAATATATTTTTAAATAAAAAATACTTTAAAAAACAATTATTAACATATTTCTAAACCCACCACCGAATTAGATAATCGAGGCATGATGATTTCGGTGGCAAACCATGTGCCATTGGCCTTGAAAAACATTAGAACAGGAGAGTCAATGAAGGCTGCTCCAAATTCGATCTCCCATTTACATTTCTTTGTTCCTCGATGAATGATTCTTCCCTTTGACAATTATTTTACATTTGATTGCCAGAGGAATTCAACGAATTAATTCCCCCTTCCTCTTCGTCTTCTTCCTTTTTTTTTTGTTTAACAATTCTTCCACTTACAATACATGGTGCGGTATCGTTGCAAGCTATTTGCGTTGCTGCTCTCAATTCCTTCCACGACCTTGGTCTCTGTGATTTCTAGAAGTCAATAATCACGTAGCCTATGACCAATTCACTAGGAGGAAATTGTACGGATAGAAAGGGTCAATCTTTCCTGTCTTCCACCTCCAAACAATCATATTCACAGGCCTCCAAAAGTGTACGGCAATGGGAAACTACGAAGCTTTTTCTTATTAGCAACTCTCTGTGTTTCTTCAAGTTCAATTTGCATGAAGCTACCACTTATTCTTCTGTCTGTTGTTTTTTTTTTTTAATTTAAATTAAAATGGACACATAGATTCACCCATCACACATCAATGTCCAATATGAAGGCTAGTCTACTAGTTCTGGAGCCCGCGTGAATTATTGGCAAAAAAAAAAAAAAAAAAAACATGGGAGTATTGTAAATTTTCTTCTTTTTTTCTTTTGTATGTAATGAAAAATCTAAAATGCAAATAGAAAACTTAACCGGTGTGCCAAATAAAAT
>Ga0325411_1001401_pt1 | contig 26824 bp, 8 predicted proteins | sample PopdelMetagenome_13_FD_206181 | JGI IMG/M metagenome (GOLD analysis project Ga0325411, IMG submission 206181) | Populus deltoides microbial communities from Bellville, Georgia, United States - Xylem-PdIQD-R4 | ecosystem: Host-associated > Plants > Phyllosphere > Stem > Wood/Secondary xylem...
AACAGGAAAGGAAGCTTTTTTATGGAAGCTGTTCTTCAGAGATAGAAAGGATTTTGCAAATCTTAGTAAAAACAAGGAGAGAGAAACATAAGTAGTTAATGGATTCCGTTGGGTTTTTTTTTTTTTTTAATATGTATATGTGTATGTGTTTTGGAAAGGCAAAACTTTTTCGGTCGCCCACCAAAGCTGAACTGCGATTGAAAATGAGTTGAATTTGAATAGATGAGTTGCCAAAATTTAATGGGATAGATACAAATCAGTCCCCCACCTATATACTCATGAACTAATAAGTCCCCATTCTTTAATATATTGTTAATTTCTCTCCAAATTTTATTTTGTTGAACTTGATTATTTGTATCTCAGCTTAAATTGGTCACAAAAAATTAGGTATAAAACTCAACATAGTATATATGCCATCTATAGGATATTGGTCTCATTGTATGGATTGAGATATGATTAGCATCTATAATTGATATATTATTTGTTAAAAAATATTACATTTGCTAGATTTTTTTCACTTTTTTTTGTAATTAAATAAATTTATTGCATATTATATAATAAGATACTAAGATTTACTTAAATAGTATTTAAAAGAAATTATTTCAATCAAATTGATTTTATATCATTCTTTTCATCTAATCAAGAGAAACGATGAGAATTTTAAACAAATATTTTCTAACAATTCATCTTTATAATAAATTTTTGCTAATAATTATATTTCTTTTGAAGATACTTTCCAAACATCTTTATTTATAATTACATGTGTAATTAAAATTAAGAGTGACAAAGTAAATATTAATTAATTTCCAGCTAATAGAACAAGAATGTTTTATTTAAACTTTTCTATGTCATATACTCTAGGAAAAAAATACTATAGTGTTTCAAATTAATAAAAGTAAGCTTAATGAATCCAATTTTCACGGTAAAGAAACTATGGGGAATGGGAGATATGGGGATAAATTAGCAAGAATCTGAAGTTTAGGGACTGATATTTAATTTAAATATTCCTTGGATACTGGTTTGTAGTGACTCCAAATTCAATTAAAAAGAAACCGAGCGGAAATAACAATCGAATATGCTTCGGTTCGTCGAAATTTACTCGTTCGTCCGTCCCTCTTTTCAAATCATTGAGGATAGGCCTACTGTTGGCCCATTAAAAATGTTTGCAAGCTCAGAGTTGATCATCCAAACCAGGCTCCAGCCCTCTCCTTTTTATATATAAAAAAACATTTCATCACTTTTTAACCATTTTAAAAGTCTGATTTTTTTAATATTTTCTTTTATTTATTTTATAGTTAATTTGGCATTTTAAAAATAGATCAAAGTTTAAATTTTTATTATTAATGTTAACGATCCTGATTAGTGCTTAAAACTTGCTAGTTTTGGGCTACTTTGTACTATAAGGAGGAAATATGAAGTTGAAGTACTGGAAAGCGAATGCCTCCTTTGTATCCTTGTCACCTTTGGGGTGTGCATGCAGTCATGCTTGCAAATAGCTTTCTATCAAAATCCCATCTACCTTTTGTCTCGATATCTCCTTCCTGCGTCAAGAAAATGGCGGATGGTAGATCAGACTCACGAAGAGCAAGGAGATTATGCGAAAAGAACGCAAGACTAGTGTTGGCTAAACCAAATCCTCTCATGAGATTGACGTGGCCACACATTACCCTCCACAAAAAATAACAAAGCCCAAGAATATCTGCAGGGCTATATATATAAGCCAGACAGCATATTCGGAAAGATGGGAAAGCCGGCCTCTTTCTCGAGCATGTATTTGTAAGTCTTGACATGGCGGCTACAATAGGTTGCTTGGCCTCCAGATAATTTTAAGGAATGGAGAGGACCATTAGGTATGTATTGTGGATTTTGGACCATTTCTAAGATAAAACACCATTCAAACATCCAGGGAGCTCACCCTCCACCACTTCACCATTTGTTGGCTCTAGCTCATCCACTGGTGCAAAATTTCCTGCGAACACTTGATTGACCGATGGATCGAGAGGAGGGTGATCAATGAATTTGGATATGGTGGTGCGAAGACTTTTTTGGAAGGTTGAAATCAGAGAGGATAAAAGTAACGAAGGTGATAAGATTGCTTTCTTTTCTAATTCTCCGTTTGTGCTTTGTTCGAGGGAACAAAGTGCGGGCACCCATGCTTCTCGTCTGCGAGAAGGCCGGCCTATGGCAATTATGCTTCGGCTTGCTGGAACATTAATTACAAGTATTTCCTGACATTCTCTTGTAGAGTTTTGGATCAGTGTATATATATGTTGGAGAAAGAACCCATCTCTTGCAACAAATTAAGGGCTCTAGAGATCAGAATAGCACTGCTAAGTGCTACTCAAGGGAATGTCAAGATTTAAAATAAGAGAATTGGCTCAGTTCTTATATAGAATGGCAAATCATAGAATCACGGGGGAAACGCATGTACAAGCCTAACGAGCTTCCTGTCAGAAACAAATCTAATTTTTAATTTGATTAGCTGAAATTATATAAGCACATTTTACCTGCCCACTTCTATAGCAGGTTAATTTGCTGTAACAAAATGAGTTTGTGATTATTTCGGATTTTTTTAGAATTATTACATCTAACAAGGCCTACACCTTAAATAACCATGTTAGATGTCCTATACAGAAATCATCCATTAAAGCTTCATTCCAAAAACAGGCAACCAAAAAGAACAGCTCTCAAGATGAAGAGCAAAACCTGGTAGACAAAACAGAATTGCATCCAAACACAAAAGATTCCTAGACATGTAAAGAAGCACAATCGAGCTTTCTGATGAAAAGATAGGTGGATCATACTGAGATTTTGTTAACACACTCCGCATACCCGGTTTTATAATAAGTCAGCTGGGTGTAACCAGTTGAGGTCGGGATCGTTTTGTAAGTTTCTTAATTTTTATAGTTATTTTCGGATTCCTTTTCTAATTAGATTCTATAATTTTAATTTGACTTGATTTTAATTAAATAGTTTCGGGGTTTATTTTTTGAATAGATGACTATTCAGTTCAGAGGGAGCTGTAATTTTAGAACATGAGAGACTATTACTTTCTTTACATTAAGTTAGGGGGTGTGATCTTTAGAGTTTGAGAAATCCTTTCTATAAAATCCATCAGTACTCATGTCTTCAATGTCAAATGTCTTTCACATGTCATTATTTAAGAGTATGGGCCAGACTAAACGATTGAACAAGGACTGCTTGCATACAAAAGGAGGACTGGTGCTTGCCATTTTGCCCTCGATATTGAGGTGAATGTTTGTCTATGATCGAGCTGCTAAAGGACCAGTTAGGGATTGAAACTCAGTTGTTGCTCTTTCTCTTTGCTATACAATAAAAAAGAGTGGAAAATTCTGATATATATACAGCAATCTTACGACCCAGTCTATTATAAGGTGCTTAAGGAAATTCCAGGCTCTTGTGCATTCACACCTCATGAACTATATGATTATTTGTATCATTTGAGGAAAAGAATAAGAGAAAAATACGGAGATCATATGAGTTTCAGAAATTAAACATTGCAAGAGTAAATTCTCACTCTTTGTTACCACCATAGAACTTGAGAACCTCCTTGACGTGGATGGATCGATGAACTATATATTAATGAATCTTTCCAAATTAATGCAACTAAGAAAATTAGTGACAGACTCAGGAAGCCAAGGAAATTAAAATCCTTAACTTGTGGGGCTTGTTTGCTGTTTTATTTAGAAATATATAGCACTCTATTGCTGTTATTCCCAACAAGAATTGCATCCGGATTTTTTTGTTAAAAAATTTGTGTTTTTATAGGAAAATGCAAGCACAAGGGACTCGGCCAGCAAACACACGATCACCAGTAGGACTCCAGGAGGTTTGATGAACAGAGCATCTATGATACTTGTATAACAGTTAGCTCAGAAAAAATACCATGAAGCGTATCGATCAAGACCTGCCATGACCAGGTTACAGCATAACAAAATATGAACCAACGGACTAATTAACTAATCAAACCTAGACATGTGTTTCACTCTGTCATTTGCTGCTTTTTAGTTGTGCTTTGTGTAATCTGCAGAGTTATCGGCTGCAATTTTAAGAATTCTGTCCCGGTAGGAATTTTGTTGCAAGGTTGGCTTGCCAATACGTGTGATTTTGCTCCTAAGCTTAAACTATTAGGTGAAGCTGCAAAAATAAATAAAACACTATAATATTTAATAGTTTTATCGACGGAATTTTTTCATCGGCGTGGGATTACCATTCCGTCGGTGAAAATTTTACCGACTAATTCACTGATGGAATACGTCCATCGGAATAAAGTTCGTCAGTAATTCCATCATCTGTCGCTAATTCTTTCGGTAAAAATAAAAATAAAAAACCAAAGGTTTTACAAATGGAAAATGCACGCCAAAAAAAAATTCCCGCTTTATTCTGTTGGTATTTCCCTCGGGAAAATTGTCATATAACAAAAAAAAATACCGTATGCAATTCCGTCGGTGATTATTTAAAAATATTTTTTTTAAAAAAAATCTATTTAACAAAACTAGAAAATAATTAAATTAATATAAATTAAAACTTCATAACACTCAGAATTGAGTTGCTTGGAAAAAAAGAAGAAGAAAATCAAAAAAATTACAACAAATAAATAACACAAAAAAATAAATAAAACAACAACAACATTGATCTCATATGAAAAACAATCCTACAACAAACATTCATACAATTATTAAGAACAGAAAAAATTAAAAAAAACAAAATAGAATGAAAAAAACAAAAAAAAAAAGAAAAAAGAAAAATCTTACCTTAATGTAGTTGCGAGTGAAGCTGAGAAGAGAAAAAAAATTCATAAAGTATGTTAAATATTAAAAAAAATCAGAGAAGAAAAAAGAAAAAAAAGAAGAAAACATACCTGAGAGTGGAGGAGAAGAGGAGTTGAGGAGAGAAGATAAAGAAAAGAATGTTGATGGTTTTTACATAAGGGAAAGAAGAAGGAGAAGGAGAAGGAGAAGAAAAGGAAGAAGAGGAACATGTCCATCTGTTGTGAAATGAGGCATTCTATTTATTGAGGTATTTTACTGACGGATAATTAAATATTAATATTTCTAACCAATCCGTCGGTGATTTCGTCTATAATATTTAATTTAATAAAAAATTTTCAGAAACCGTTAAATATCATTGACGACTTTTCAATCCGTCGGTGATAATTCTATCTATAATATTTAATTTAAATTTTCAATTTACTTGAAATTTTCAGAAACCCGTCAAATAACATCGACGACTTTTCAATCCATCAGTGATTTCTTCTGTAAAGTTAACAATAATTAACAGTGCAATTGGGAAGTGAACAACTCCAGTACTTTCTAGACAATACCAACATAATGTTCTATCGGTGATTCCCTTTGTAATTGACATGATGAATAGTGTCAGGGAGAAGTGAACACTTTACCAACGGATTTTACCGGCGGAATTAATTCCATTGGTATAAATAACATGTCATCGTATTTTTTTGCTTTGTTTTAATTTTTTTTTTTCCAACCACAATTTTCTCGGTAAAATTCACTGTAATTTACAGATAAAAATATTCTGTTAGTATTTTTGTTTGTATTTATTACTTTTCTGATGATGAAAGTTACTGGACGTTGAAACTTGCAATTGTGATGCAATCTTATGATATGTTTTTGGTAACAACAGCAATTGCTGAAGATATTTTGTTTTCTGAAGTTACTGTGATTCTGTATAGGGTGCATGCATGTATGTTTTTCAGTTTCTAGATGTAGCTTGTGGGCAACCATTCCGTACACTCCACTCCACCGCACTCTTTTATTAATAAATTCTCCAATTGCAAGCGGATCATTATAAAAAAATAGAGAAAATAAAAGAATTAATTGCAGGTGTTGCCGTTCGTTTCTTTTATAAAATATAAGAGTAGGATCTAATAATATCCCTCGATATTTAGGTTAATTTTTGTTTATGATCGAGCTGCTGAAGGACTTGTAAGGGATTGAAACTTAGTTGTAGCTGTTGGTTTTTGCTATTCAGTAAAATGAATGGAAAATTCTGATATACAGGAATATTTCGATCTTGCCTATAATTATAAGGCCCTTCAAGAAACTAAACATTGCAAGTCTAGCAAATCCTCACTCTTTGTTACCGCCGTAGAAATTGAGGACCTCCTTGACATGGATGGATGAACTATTAAGGAATCCTTCCAAATCAATGTGGGCATGGAAACTAGTTTTTTCTATGACAGATTCAGGAAGCCAAGGAAATTAAAATCTTTCAACTCGTTGGGCTTGTTTGCTGTTTCATCTAGAAATATATAGCACTCTTTTTTGGTAAGACAATCTGTATTGTTGTAGGAAAATCAAGATCACCATTAGGACTCCATGAGGTTTGATGAACAAGGCATCCATGATACCTGTATAACAGCTGGCTCGGAAAAAACAACATGAAGCATACCGATCAAGACCTTCCACGACCAGGAATTGCAGCATAAGAAAACACGAACCAATGGACTGATTAAAATCAAACGAAGAACATGTGTTTCACTTTGTCATTTGCTGCTTTGTGTAATCTGCAGAGTTATGGGCTGCAATTTCAAGAATGCTGTCTCGGTTGGAATTTTGTTGCTAGGTAGGGCTAGCTGATATGTGTGTTTCTGACACGGAATATTCTGTTTTTTTTTGCCGGGAAGTGTTGGACCCTGAATGTGATATTTTGGTGATGCTACAAGCTATTCAATTCCGAATTAAGTGTCAATTCCAGAGCACCCTCCTCCTTTCTTTTGTCTGAAAATATCTTGTTTTCTGAAGTTACTGCGATTCTGTGTACGGTGCGTGTGCATGCATCCTTGATTAGCTTGTCAACGATGCCATGGCAGTGTTAGTCTATCTCTGCCTAATTATGACCAGAGATCACAAGAAAATTGTAAATCAGAGACCACTCGGTTTAGTACTTCATTCTTTTGTTATGAATTAAAAATGATGTATAAAATATATAGTTCATTCATTTTAAAGGTAAATTTATGAGACGAGGTTTTGAAAAATGCCAATTTTAATACAATATATATTGTCTTACAAGAATAATATAATTAAAGGGATGTCCTTATAAATTAAATTTGGACTAATTTTCATATAGATAAAAACCTTAAATATTTTGATTTTTTAACTTCTCTTCTCGTGCAAATGGTATTCTTCTTGGCAACCATTCCCTAGCTATACCCACTCCACAGCACTCTTCTATTAATAAATTCTTATAAATATAAATAAATATTGATATTTTTACTTGAAAAATATATTAAAATAATATATATTTTTTAATTTTTAAAATTCATTTTTGATATTAGTACGTAAATCAAAAAAATTTAAAATATCAAAAAAATATTAATTTTATAAAAAAATAAAAAATAATTTTTTTTGAAATGGAATCATAATACTTTCTCGTATAAGCTTTGCTACGTGCACTTTCAGTAAGTAAAAGTAGAGAAAAAATTGTTGAAATACTTGATTTTCAATCAAAATTTTATAATTCATACATCAATTTTTCGAAAACATTTACCTCACCATTCTTAATACACACACACACACACACACACACATATATATATATTACACGAATATGGACCGGTTCATTCATGCAAAATCTTATCTTAGACGCTTTCTAATTTTTAAATGTACTAGCTAGTCTCGAGATGCCACAATTGATTTTTCTCATAAACTAATTGTATATGACCACATCCAGAACGTTTTTCTTTTCAAGGGTTTAATTGGTAGGGAATCCCGAATATGATTATAAAACTTGGCCCGGCGATTCAAAGCCGATGGACTGGGTCAACTTAAAATCATGTGCAAAACAATATTGTACACTAAAAATAGAAAAACATCTTTTAGCTTTTAGATTGCCCTTGATCATGACTTTCTACTTGCAAGAAACGTTTCCAATTGATCACTATATAAAATTAATATTTTTTTGTTTTTATTGAAAAGTCTTTTCCAACGGACAAAAAAAGGCTACAAGTCCGATATTAACTAGCTGCTAATTGCACTGTTCGAATATACATGTCTTTTGTAATTACCAGTTATTTGACAAGCTATCTTGACTTACAAATAGGCTATGGAAACCATATGGAACACGTCTAGGAAGTTTAACTTTTGCAACAGTGTCAAGATTTGGAGACTTGGCATCCATAACAGTAAAATTTGATTGACCGGAGTTCTCATCATGCACGTAACTCACCACAAATCCATCATCTTCGTCTTCATCGGATTTCACAGCATTTGCGTTTCTAGGAACAAACAACGGCTCCCCTCCAAAGCAACCTGGCCCATAAAGCCTCCTCGAGACCTCGCATTCTTTTTCCAAATCAATCTTGGCTAAACCTGACATCTTTGGTACCTTTTCAGCAATTCCCAAATAAGCATAGCGATTTTTCTTCCCAATATAGTAAGGATTCATAGATCCCAACTCCAAACTTCTTTTGGACAAGACCTTTCTTGAAACTTTCCCTGTTCTCGTGTTGATAGTCAATTTTTCCAATGAGAAATGGACCTTCTCTATTTTGTGAAAAACATTTGCAATGCTTAACACATTTGGTGCCACCAAGACTACCTCATCATCCCCATTTTCCCAAGCATTGGTGACATGCATGGCATTAAACCCTGGGACTGGAAACCATCTCGTATTTGAGTCACTCTCAGCGTATCTTGGTAAGATCCCAATTCTTGGCACTTTCTTTTGCTCAAAAACCACAGGCATGCCTCTTCCTAGCATGACATTTGTTGGTTCAACCACCAACTGCGTCTCTGGGAAAATTGCAAATCGTTTGGTTATTGCAAAATCATGAATAGGAGTAGGCTGATTTATAGACAAAAGGGGAACCTCTCTTTGCTTGACACCATCTTCATTGAAGTAAAAATAAGTGACATAAGGAAAACATGTTGGGTTGCAATGGAAAGCAAAAGCCTCCTTTGTGTCCTTGTCAACCTTGGGGTGAGCAGTCATGCTTGCAAACAGCTTTCTATCAAAATCCCATCTGCCTAGTGTCTCGATGTCGCCTTCTTGTGTCATGCCAATGACATATGGCAGATCAGACTCGCAAAGAGCAAAGAGCTTATTTGAAAAGAAAGCGAGACTCGTGTTGGCCAAACCAAATCCTCTCATGAGATTGATTTGGCCACACAGAACCCTTCCTGCAACCTTGACATTAGCAAGGACGTCAGGAAGGCTATAAAAGCCAGATAATATATTTGGAAAGATGGGAAAACCTGCTTCTTTCTCAAGCATGTATTTGTAAGTCTTGACATAGCGACTGCAATGGGTTGCTTGGCCACCGGATAATTTCAAGGAATGAAGCATGCCATCTCCTTCGAAGAAATGGAGAGGACCATTAGGCATGTGTTGTGGGTTTGAACCATTTCTAATATACACACCATTTAGACAGCCAGGGAGCTCACCCTCCACTACAGTGCAGTTAGTGGGCTCAAGTTCATCCACTGGAGCAAAATTTCCCGTGAACACTTGACATGGATCGACCGAAGGATGAAGAGGAGGCTGGTGGTCGATGAATTTGGATATGGTGGTGCTGAGGCAATTTTGGAATCTTGAAATGTGAGAGGACAGAAATAGTGAATTTGATAGTGCTATCTTTCCAAGCGATGATCCGGTACTGTCTGCATGATCTCCCTGGATTGTAGTTTTTTCTTGCGAAGAAATGAGTACAGGCACCCAAGTTTCTTGTCTACGAGAAGGCAGTCGAGCACCTAAGTGGGGGATGCCACGAAAAGTAGTGTAACAAGTTTTTTGTATGGGTTTTAGGTGCGTTTGCATGCTGTTGGAGAAGGAATTCATGGTGTAGTAATGGGTGTGTTAATCAAAGAAACTGATCTAGATCTAGATTGTCTTTGAGAGAGAAATATTAACGGGACAGCTCATGATTCAAATAATAGCATAATGTTAGCTTCATATATATATTAAAAAATAATATAAATTATATTTTAAATTTTATAAGCTTTAGATATTAAAATATGTAGAATTTAAAGGAAATTTACTTTGTTACGTGAAAATTTATTTTCTTGTTCCTAGAGTGTAATTTTAATTACTAAAACCAAATATCCTTGTAAATTTTTATAAGTTAATACAAAGAGTTCAAGAAGAGAAAAAAATTATATTATTTCAACAATAAAAACTTATATTTTCATATATGTTATGTCTTTTTATATATAAGTAGAGGAAATGGTTATATTATTTAGTATTTCCTTTAAATATTTGGACCTCATTCCTTGTAGATAAATTAGACTTAACCAAATAACTAATAAAATATTAAATTAAAAAAATAAAATAGAGTGTAAATTTTAAGCTGAATTTTTTTAAAAAAATTAATAAAATTATAGTTTAATATCTTAATAAATTATTGAGATGGAATGATATATCAATTCTTAATGGAAGACATATATCTCTTCTCTTCTACGACGGTGGGGCTTCTTTCCTTCACAGCCTCGCACATTCAGGTGAGAGATGTGATGAGGTTTAGGGCCCCACACTTGATTTTTTCCATAAACCAGGAATAGAGCCCAGCGTTCAACACGTTTCACATATTTGGGGACCACGGGGGGCTTCTTCCATACTCTATTCTGAAATTTGAAAAATGCACACACTACTCTATTACTATATTTGACAATACTCTGAAAGGAGTGGACCACGCCTTTTAGACTTTCACCATTATTAATATATTATATTATTATAATTATTATACTATAATTATTTTTAATATATTATAATATAACATATACTAAAAATATCAATGTTTACAATTAATTCACAGGGAAACACTGAATTATCTTCTTTTTTTTTAGTTTTTTTTTTTATGTTTTTATGGGTTTTTTTGTTTGCTTTTTTGTTTATGTTTTTTTCTTTCAAATAAATTTTTTTTATTTAATTTAGTTTGTTAATGTTAATTTTTTTTTATTTTGTTATTAGACTTTCATGACACGGATCTCAGGTTTGACGGGTTAACCTGGTTTGACGAGTTAACCCGAAATTTTTTTTCTTTTTAATTAATTTTTTTCGTTTAGTTTAATTTATTAATGTTAAATTTCTTTTTATTTAATTATCAGATTTTCATGACACGTATCCTTGAGCTGTAGTATTTTCTTGCGAAGAAATTAGGACAGGCACCCCAGTTTCTTGTCTACGAGAAGGCAGTCGAGCACCTAACTGGGGGATGCCTGGATCGAAAAGTAGTGTAACAAGTTTTTTGTATGGGTTTTGGGTGCGTGTGGATGTTGTTGGAGAAGGAATTAATGGTGCAGTACATGGTGTGTTAATCAAAGAAACTGAATATCTCGATTGTCTTTGAGAGAAATATTAACGGAACAGCTAGCGCATGATTCAAATAATAATAGCATAATTTTGGCTTCATACATATAGATTAGTACGTCTTAAAAAACAATATAAATCTTATAAGTTTCTGATATTAGAATATTAAATTAATAACAATAAAGCACAAGCTTGAAATTTTTTTAAATTAATATAAATCATATCCTAATAATATCTTACTAAAGTAAGATCAACTTTATATCAATTCTTAACGTATAATATTCGAAAACAGACGTATCCGTTCATGCGAGATCTTATCAAAGCAACCAAAATGCCTCGTCAAATCCTTGTGCGAGCTAAGGGGAATCCAACATGGATTCACATTTTGTCTTCTCTTGTATAAAGGTGGGGCTTCTTTCCTTCACATCCACACACATTCAGGGCCGCTGGAATTTTTGGAAAATTGGGCTAGTCAATTTTTTTAAAAAAATATATATATATATTAAAAGTATAATTAAATCCCTTATAACTGACAGTTATGATAGACTAAATCGAATTAGATCTGGTGGCAATACAATACCCAAGACTCTCCTAATAATAATAAAAAATAATAGTATCTATAATATTAATATTAATATTAAATTTATCTTACCCTAATTCTTATAGTTTTTAATCTCTTCAAATCAAATTTATGATTTTTTTTTAATAGTAATTATTTTTTTTCAAATTTATTAATAATAATAATTTTAATTTTAATTTTACCCTTCAAATTAGATCTATAGTTTTTTTTTCTAATAGCAATAATATTTGTTTTTAAATTTATTAATAATAATATTAACAATAATAAAAATAATAATATTAATAATAATATTAAACATGTCTGACCAAAGTTCTTATAATTTTTAATTTTACCATTTAAATCAAATCAACAGTTTTTCTTTAATAGTAATAATATTTTTAATAATAATAATGATAATAAGATCCAAGTTTTTTAAGTTTGACATTACTTTCTAGACCCAAGTAACTTAGATTGGCGCCCTTTTGAGACCCAAGTTACTTTGATGTGTCTCACCTATCAAATTCAAGCTTTTAGGGTCTAGCCCCTTAATAATAACAATAAAAATAATAATATTTATAATAAAAATAAAATGATATATTTATAAAATAAAAAGATGGTGAAGCCCCTCAACACCATCATATATTTTCCCTTCCTCCAGGATATTGATATATCTTCACAATTTATTTTTCTTGAAATACAAAAGAAATCTCCAACTCAAAGACTAAATTTTTGTGCCTTGTAGGGCTAATTAATATCTACATTGTAGTTCAAAAAGCTCAAACGAATTATTTTGTTCTTAATCATTATTTCAATGTCATATATATCCTATAAAAAAGATCACCTCACTCCAAATTGCATGACAAACATGTTTTTTTTTTTTTTAATAAGAATAACCATGTCATGTCACTACACTATTTCAATTTATGATAACTTGTATTTTAATGAATAGTAAAAAAGACAAAACACTAATGTTCTTTGGCATATTGTATAATGGATGTGAGAGGAGATAGAGAGGAAGAAAAGGGGGTGGGCATGGAGAATCAAAGGTAAAAGAGTCTTCTTTTACATGTTTCTCTAAATTTTCTTATTTCCTGAATTCAACATGCTTGCAGATTTCCCTTTTTTTTTTTTTTTTTTTTTTTTTATCTCAAGTGTTTATAGAAGGTTATGATAAAGGAACGAAATAGTTTCTTTTGTCTCGAGTTGGATGAGAGTTGTGCATGCAATAGTTTTTGCTTTCTTGCTTCTTTTTGTTTGCCCGCTGAGAATCAGTGAATCTGAAGTTCCAAGAAAAAATCCCAAAAAACTCTATATTCTTGAAAAGGCAGCGACAGATCTTCTTTATCCAAGGTCAAAATCTAATGATGTACATAAAAATCAAAATCAAGGTATAACAAGATAAAAAAATTTCAACTTGGGGAAAACAAAAGCATATGTTACTGCAATTCTGATATTTTATAGTGAATAACAATCACGAGGCAAGATTAGTCCACCCGAACATGAACCCGGCAAGACATAAAAACTATCTTAGCTATCAACAATCCCCAGGCATGCAAACTATCTTAGCTATCAAATATCAATACTAAAAGACCAAGAAACAGTTACTTTGAACAGTTAGAATTGAACTGAAAGTACTACTCAAAAGTCACATGGAGTTAGCTCTCTATCCTTGCAGACAAAACACTAGTTTTCAGTCTCTTTCTTTTAACAATCTCTAGCTTTTTTATCTTATTTTTCCTTTTTTACTGTACACAATGGTAAAGCAGTACTTTCGGTATGTGAGCTGGAAAAGCCACATGAATTTGTTGAAATCGAAGTGGTATGCACGGGTTTTTCTTTGTGCCTTTCCATCTCTCAAGCTGAGGGGTAACTTTTTTTTGCCTCCAGTAATATTGTTTGGGGCCTTTCGGCTGGGATTTCTTCATGCCTTTCCATCTCCCAAGCTGCAAGCTGATGGGTCATTTTGTTTTAGCTCCAGAAATATGGTTTGGGTTTGGGGGCTTTCAGCTGGGGATGCCATTGCCTTCTCTTGGCTTCGACTGCTCTACCAGCTGTTGCTGCGCTTGGGTCAAGCTGGTTTGCACTCTTTCTTTTGCTTTTCTTTTGGGTTTTGGGGGTGGTGGGTTTTCTTTTGCTCTGGTTTGGTTTGCTGTGTTTTGCCTCTGGCTGGCTTTCATCTGGTTCAGGTTGATTTTGGTTTTGGGCAGTTGTCAAAGTTGGGTCAGAAAATTGTGGTTGCATTCTCGGCTTTTCCTCTGGCTTAGCTCTTGGCGTTTGGGAGAATGGGTTTTCTATGCAATGGCTCCTGTTGCAGCGGCTTTGAATCCAGATAAGCCTTTGTTTACCAGATCGGGCCTCGTTTGTTTTAGCTCAGTTTGCGTTTGATTTTCGTAGATTGTGGATGTTGGATTAGAAAAAATTGTCATGCAATGATTATTTCGCATTAAATGCGATGCCCCTTTGGCCGAGATTTACAATTCTCGTGTTGAGAGAAAATATACTGCTATAAGCTTATAGCCTGAGTCCTGGCTCCTCATCGAGAAAAACTAAATCATCCACATTGTTGAGGCTCGAATCTCTATAAGGTTCGAGTCAATATTTTAGATCGAAATTGCAAAGAACCAGCTGAAACTCTGCAAGGTTTGAGAAACTAATTTAGATTGTTCACATTGCAAAGAACCACTTCAAACTCTACCATTACATCGCTATTCTTTGCTTTGCAAGTTCTTTGATTGATGCCTCGACAGCTCATCCATTTCATAGCTTTGTTCTACCATAATTTTATTCATACTTCACATCAACATCGCTATTTTTTAACCACTGCTTCTTCATTTTTCTTTTTTTCTTTTTCCTTTTTTATAAAAAAGATTCAGTCCACATTTTCAAACTCTTCCTCACACAAACACTTCATTGATGTGCCCCCCCTATAATCAATGTACATTGATAACTTGAATATTCTTGCAGATGCAGTGGAGCTCCCAGAAAACAACGATGTGCGCCAGGAACACTTTGCTACTTACCATCTTACCTTGCTGCAACTTTTTGACTGCTGTTGGATTACATCTGTTTATAGAAACTGCTTTTGAAATTAGATGTCCTTTGTTACTCTACATTCCATTCAGCCTTTTTGTCTTTATCAATTCTCAGTTTAAACTATGTTTTATGATATTGTTGCAGTAAGCTACTGGAATTACATTACCTTGCATGTTTAATTTAAGTTGACTCTTTGCATATTTACTTTTTATTAAAAGGCTCTATATAGCAACCAAAAAAATCAGCGCTGGCGAGCTATCTATTATAGTCTGTAATCATGCATTGAAATGTTCAAATTCTTTCCTTTCACATCTGAAGAATTTGGTTGCCACAATTAATTCTTGATGTTTCGCCACAATTAATTACCTGCCATAACATTAAATAAAAACATGATAGTTTTTTGTCTTAAAAACCAAGTGTTTAAACTCTTTATATTCATAAATAAACTGAATATATATATATATATATATATATATATATATATATATATATATATATTAGATAATTAGATTCAAAAACCCAAGTCATGAATTAGATAATTCAACTAATTTACCTAGTTGAATTCAAAACATTATAAGTTTTCCAGAACAACTAGAAAAATAATTACAGTAATTAAAAATTTGTTTCTAAAATTCAAGAACGATCTTTTAGCCTCTACATTGCCCTTACACTAATTTATTTTTTTAAATTTTTTTTAAGGTGTATCCTTTAAAATGTATCTAATATATTTAAAGAAATTTATTAACTTTTCTTTAAATGATGGCTCCAAAATTTGAATTAAAAAGGTCAAGGGAAACAATTTTTTTTAATCACAAACCCATCTCTCATAGCTAAAAATTAATTGAATCTAGTTGATTTACAGCTGTTATTCCCTAAAAGTAAAAGCTTATATATGATAAGTGGTTATATTTCAAAGTATTTTTTATTTAGAAATATATTAAAATAATATTATTTTATTTTTAAATAAAACATCAAAACAATAAAAAAAACTTAATTTAAAAGAAAAACGAGATTTTAAATTTATTGAAAAGTTCTTTTCCACCGAAAAAACACGATAAGTCCGAGATTAACTAGCTGCTAATTGCACTGTTCGAATACACATGTCCGAGATTAACCAATTTTTTTGGTGTTGCCAGCAGGTAAACATAAAACAATAGTTAATTAATTAATAGCCTTATTAGTTCTCTAATTATTTCTCTAAAAATAACATCCCCTTCAAAATAAAATAATTCTCTAAAAAATATGAATTCAAGATGTGCTCGATCCCTCCTCTCTCTTGTGGTTTTAGGGCTGAGTACTGCCGAACAAGATATATGTCGATCCATTTGCCATGAAGTACTTGAGAAATGATAGATCATCTACAAGGATCTTACCGTGCCCGCAATTTTAATTTTTTTAAAAATATTTTTTGTGAATTATCTTGCTGCCGATTTTAGAATCTTTTTGGGATTGCTTTTTTTGGAAAAGTTCGATTTGCTATAGTAGAAAAAAAAAAAAGAAAAGCCGTGAGAGGAGGAGAAAAGAGGAGGGGGTGGGTGACCGGTCTTTTCTACTGTAATAAAAGCATACAAAACACCACTCTCTACCAACTGTATATTGATTATCTAAGCTCTATAATACAACCAAACCAATCTCTGTTATAGAATCCTGTCGTTTATACTGGCTTGGATTGAAAAAAAAAAAAAAGAGGAAAGAAAAAGCTTAACCTAATTAAAAACCCGGGTTAATCAGCATATATTTAGTTAAAATCCAATAAAAAAACTCATTAATTATTTTTTAGTAAAAGGTACTTTTTTTTTTAATTGACTAGGGTTAATATTTTCGAGCTGTGATCTCAAGCAGTCAAGCTCGAATGAGTTTTAAAAGTATCCAATCAATTGCATTGCATAGTTGAATTCGGATCAAACCCTAGCTGATAGTGTTTACATTTTGGATCGGCTACCATTCAATTTCAACTACCATAATTTATTTTAGATATTTTTAACATTATAAATACAATATTTTTAAATTAAAGAGTGAATTTTTAGTTGAAAGATTATGAATTCATAATTCATATATTTTTAAATAAAAAATACTTTAAATCATCGCTGTCGTAAATAAATTTATACTTTAAAGTTTAAACAACGAATTCACCTGGTGTACCAGTCAATAAATCGAAGAAAGAAAAAACCGTGTGGTGATAACGTGAAATAATGTTCTAGGCCTGTTACAGTAGCAAGTGAATTACAATGCAAAGGAGAGGAAGGAAATGAAGAACTTACATACCTGGAGACGAAGCCGACTGCACTGGTGCACTGTCTGATGGGGCGCTCTCTCCTCTGTGTCTTTCTTTCCTCCTCGTCTTCTCTTGTTCTTTCTTTCTGGCTTTGTTTTTCTTGTTATCTCTGTCTCTCTTTGTTTCTGTTTTTCATCCTTTCTGGTTTTTCACCTGATTTCTGCTTGTTCGTCCCTCTGAATTTTTTTCTGTTCGTCCCTCTGGTTTTTCTCTGGTTTTTTTTCCTCCTTTTTTTTTGTTTTTCTATTTTGGTTTCTACTGTGATCTTCTCCTGGAATGCTTTGTACTTTCTGGTGTAGTTGCTGCTGAAGATGGAGCTTTGGAGCTGCTACTGAAGACAAAGTTGATGGCGTGTTGCAGGAATACACAAGTCTCCCGTTATGTTTTTTCACTTACCTTCCTCTTCGTCATGGCCTTTCTCTGGCTTTTATAAAGCCAGAGAATGCCATGCGGTCGCCCAGCAAATGAAACGGACTCGCAGGATCGTTACTATAATAATGAAGACGCATCATGGGGCAGGCGAGACGTCTATTTTCCATTCTGGTCTGATGAAGCGAAGAAGATGAACAGTGTTATTTGAAACGGCGCTGTTTGTAGGATGGGAATGGTCATTTGCAGTTTGGTCATAGAAGTCGTGAAATTATGTAATCCGGCCCCCTTATTCAGGAAAATCCCCTTTCAATTTCGCCCCTGGCTAAATTGCAATTGGACCCCTAGAGTTTAGTATAATTCACAAAACAGTCCTTGGTTTCTGAATTATTCAATTAAGTCTTTAATTGACTCTTCAACTTTTAATTGTTTCAAAATTACCTCCGGCAAAATCAATTAAGCGCCCTACAATATTTTTTATTTTTCACTTTGACCCTTGAACTTTAATTTCTTGCAATTATGACCCAAATCAGCCCCAAACTTTGATATTCTTGAAGTAAGACCTTGATGACATTAGTTAATTAAATCAAAGTTTAATTAAGTCCCCCAAACTTGTTAATTCTTCCAATCTTCAATCAAATTGACCTCTAAATTTAATTTTTTCCAATTAAAGCCTTAAAAATCAATTTTTCTTGCAATCAAACCCTTCATAAACTCAATTAATCTTTCAATAAAATCTAATTGAGTCCTTAAAACCTCTGATTTTGCACTTTCTTTTTTTAAATTGAATTTTCTTTATCAAATAAAGCTTTCATTAGTTAAAAATATGTTGTCAAATTTTAATTTTTATATTTTCTTAATTAATTTTTAACTATTTTTTGAGCACTCTTATATCTTCTTTTCACTGCTATATATTTAAATAAATAACAACTTTGTGCATGCAGAATTTATGATTTGTTTGTTGTTATGATGTCTTCTGTTTTTTTTTTTTAGGGGGGTTTAATGGTTGTGTATGTTGGTTCTGTTCTCTGTGTGGGCGGTGCTTGCTTACTTCTTCTAGGTGAGAGGGTAAGCTTAGCTTTTGGGGGCATTGATGGCCTCTCTAAATTACATATGTTACTGTTTCTGGCTTTCCGCGTCCAATTAGAGAATCTGAAGTTCCAAGAAAAATCTCAAAAAACTCTATATTCTTGAAAAGGCAACTTCAGATCTTCTTTGTCCAAGGTCAAAATCTAATGATGTACATAAAAATCAAAATCAAGGTATAACAAGATAAAAAAATTTCAACCTGGGGAAAACAAAAGCTTATGTTACTGCAATTCTGATATTTTATAGTGAATAACAATCGCGAGGCAAGATTAGTCCACCCGAACATGAACCCGTCAAGACATAAAAACTATCTTAGCTATCAACAATCTCCAGGCGTGCAAACTATCTCAACTATCAATACTTAAAGACCAAGAAAACAGTTACTTTGAACAGTTAGAATTGAACTGAAAGTACTACTCAAAAGGCCAGAGAGCGTAAATGAAGTCGTTAACAGTGCTGCTAATACATGCAGGCCTGTTAATTGATCTAGAAATGAAATCGTGGGTAGCAGACGTGGTCTGGGTTTGGTGTCATTTCTTTTTGTAAATGAAGTCGTTGACAGTACTCCTCGTACAAGACTGTTGATCGATCCGGAAACAAGATCGTGGGTAGGAGACGTGGTCCGATTTTTGTGCCATTTCTTCTTGTTGAATCGGTCTTCTGAAGAAGGCGATGAGCAGTAGAAATGACACCGGGTTCTATTATTAAAATTATTATCTTCAATTTATCCCTTGAATTTCTGATAGTTAACAACTGGATCTCTAATTTCATTAATTAAACAATTTTAAGTTTAATTAAGTCCTCAAACTTTCAATTACTACTGTATTAGCATTGAAATATTAGTATCTAATATATAACAGATTGCTGGATTAAATTGACCCCCAAATTATAATTCAATCCTCAAACTTTTAATTTTTTTTTTGTCTTAACCCAACTTTCAAATAATTTTTATTCTCTCATCTTTTATCTTATTATTTATTATTAATTTTTGAAAATTTAAAAATTAGTTTACGATAAGTTGTGTTGCCTTCAGGGCTAGGTTACTGCTAATGTTTCACAAAGGTTATCCTCCCATCTTTATTAATGGCAGTCCGCAGTACATGATGAATAATTATCAAGTTGCCATGGCTGTTCGTCGATATTATGGCAATCCAGCACTTATTTATTGATTGGCTTACCCTAAAATTGAAGTGTCATTCATCTGAAGACGTTGATTCGATTGTTTCTACTGAGAATCCTGACAAGAATCAAGATCCAATTTGTTATGGAATTATTATAAGATTCATGCTGAATGGCCCTTGTGGGCTGTGAACCCAAAAGCTTAATTATACATAAAATTCAACCACAAACACTAGTTTTTCTTGTTTTTTTTAGTTTTTTTTATGATTCACGCACAAAACTCAACCAGCAACTCAAACACAAACACTCGAGAATCTATTTCATCAAGAGACAGGTGTTCAAAGTGTTTTGCAAAAAAAAATACAAAAGAATCAGCAGTTTCGATGAAAACGGTTTTGTCTACTACAAGCAAGCGGTGGGAGCACCCTAATTCCTTAATTCTTAGAAATCAAGCAGCATATACGCTCGCACACAACCCATCATAAAATAACGAAAACTTGTCAAGATTTTCTTGCCAACCCCTTTTTAGTTGCTCTCGTGCCTGCCTTCTCCCAGGCAGGAAATACTTGGGTGCCAAACCCTTACAAGTTATGAGATAATTTGTAAAGAAGAATAGAGAGACAAAGTAAAAAATTGACCAAATTATAATTAAGAGATCAGGTAATTTCTCATTTTTAAAATTATTTTGAAAATAACTTATATATTATTTAAATAGGTGGTAAATCGAACTAACTAATTAAAATCAAATTAGGATCCTGAAGTCTAAATAAAAATAACTATGAAATAAAAAAAAAATATTCTTAACATAAACTTTTAGGCCCGAGTTATACATAAAACATGACTTGTAAAACGTGCTTGCTAAATTTTCTATGTAATTATTAATTTGGGTTTTATTATTTTTATAGGCATTTTGTATGGTGGGACTCAAGCCAAAAAAAAATATATATATATTCGAATGGGATTGACTTTTACAATATGGTCAAAACTCGAAGTATTCCTTCACTATATATATACAATGACTCTCAATCTAGCCTCTAAGACTATCTTTTAAATTAAATTAGGTCTCCACACCTTCCATCCAAATTCATCACCATAAATTTTGTCCAAAAAAGTTAAACTCGTTTCAAATAATATGATTTTTATTTCTTAAGAAACTAAAATTAGATGAAATCTATTGATTAATATGCATATTTTTATTAAACCTAGCTTAACTCAACAAGTCAATTGAGGAATTTATCGAGATTCTAAAAAAATTATTTGAAAATTAATTTGATATAATTGGTTAAAAATACAGGTTAATTTGAGACTCGATTGACTAGGTCAAGAACCATTGACCTTTAAAATTTTATTTTAAAATGATATTGTTTTAATTTTTTATTTTTTTTCATGTTAACTTATCTAATCCATGATCCATGATACATTTAATAACAATAAACACGCATGAAGGGTTAAGAAAATTTTCCTTCTAAAGATTTGATTTAATATAAATGTGCTTTATGTACTTGAACTGATTTGGCTGTTGATTTAATACAAATATTCCTTCCTAAGAAATATTCATGAGATTATTTTTATTTTTATTTTTATTTTTATTATATTACCATCTGTATGGGCTTAATTCAGGCCTTAATATCAGCCCAGCCCAAAAACACAAGCCCTAAACTACACTCGTTAGGCTGCCATGTGCTCCTATCAAGAAGCTTTCGCTCTCCATCGCCTGAGACACTCAAAGAAGGAATCCATCTCTGCCCTAGTCTCTATTTTACAGCGCCATAAACAGCTACCGTCACTGGTATCTCTCTCTCCCTTTTCTAATTATGCTTTCAAGAACACAGTCATATAGAGAAATAACTAGAACAACAACATCAAGAAAATCCAGGGTTTCTCCGATCCTCCATAGAAAAGAACCTAACAGACATAAAAAATCTCTTCTTGTTATGCACCCCTTTTGCCTTATTTAGTGGGCCTATACTTTCTCTTACACAAATTCCTAACTTGGGTTTTTCTTGTTTTGTCTAATTCAGTGGTTCTTGTTTGTTTTTGTTTTTGTTGTTGTTGTTGTTGTTAAATTGTTGTTGAAGTTTGTTTTAGGGTTTTAAGATGGGTGATTTTGATGATACCCGAAATATACGAAACATGTGCATACTAGCACATGTTGATCATGGCAAGACAACTCTTGCTGACCATTTAATTGCTGCAACGGGTGGGGGTTTGCTTCACCCTAAATTAGCTGGGAAACTTAGGTTTATGGATTTTCTTGATGAGGAACAAAGGCGTGCGATAACGATGAAGAGCTCGTCGATTTCTCTTCATTATAAGGATTATTCAGTCAACCTTATAGATTCACCTGGTCATATGGATTTTTGTAGTGAGGTTTCAACTGCTGCGAGGTTGAGTGACGGGGGATTGGTTTTGGTTGATGCTGTTGAGGGGGTACATATACAGACACATGCTGTTTTGCGTCAAGCTTGGATTGAGAAGCTTACGCCTTGTTTAGTGCTTAATAAGATTGATAGGTTGATATGTGAGTTGAAAATGAGTCCGATGGAAGCCTATAATCGGTTGGTGAAGATTGTTCATGAGGTGAATGGGATAATGAGTGCTTATAAGTCGGAGAAGTATTTGTCTGATGTTGATTCAATACGTGCTGGGCCCTCTGGTGAGGGTGAAGATGAGAATCTTGAGTTTATAGAGGATGATGAGGAGGACACTTTTCAACCACAGAAAGGGAATGTGGCATTTGCTTGTGCACTGGATGGGTGGGGTTTTACTATTCATGAGTTTGCTGAGTTTTATGCCACAAAGCTTGGAGCAAGTTCAGCTGCATTGCAGAAGGCTCTCTGGGGTCCTAGGTATTTCCATCCAAAGACAAAGATGATTACGGTGAAGAAGTTTGTGGATGCAGGCAGCAGGGAGCGTCCTATGTTTGTGCAGTTTGTGCTGGAACCACTGTGGCAAGTTTACCAATCTGCTTTAGAGCCTGATGGGAATAAAGGCTTACTCGAGAAAGTCATAAAATCATTTAATTTGAATGTACCACCCCGTGAGCTTCTGAATAAGGATCCAAAGGCTGTGCTGCAATCTGTTATGAGTCGCTGGCTTCCTTTGTCAGATGCAATTTTGTCTATGGTTGTGAAGTGCATGCCGGATCCAATTGCAGCTCAAACCTTCCGGATATCACGTTTGATTCCCAAGAGAGAAGTTTTGCTTGATGGGGTCGACTCTAGTGCTCTTGCAGAGGCGGATCTTGTTAGAATGTCTATTGAGGTTTGTGATTCCAGTCCTGAAGCACCTTGTGTTGCTTTTGTATCCAAAATGTTTGCTGTCCCAACAAAATTGTTACCTCAAAGGGGTTTGAATGGGGAGATTCTGAGCAATTTTAGTGATGAAAATGGAAACAGTGAATCAGATGAGTGTTTCCTTGCATTTGCTAGAATTTTTAGCGGGGTTCTCTGTTCTGGACAAAGAGTCTTTGTGCTTTCAGCATTGTATGACCCATTGAAGGGGGGGTCAATGCAGAAGCACATACAGGTGGCTGATCTGCACTCCTTGTATCTAATGATGGGTCAAGGCTTGAAACCAGTGGCTTCTGCAAAGGCTGGGAATGTTGTGGCGATCCGAGGCCTTGGCCAGCATATATTGAAAAGTGCAACTCTATCATCCACCAAAAACTGCTGGCCTTTCTCAAGCATGGCATTCCAGGTGGCCCCAACTCTGAGAGTTGCTATCGAGCCTTCTGATCCAGCTGATTCTGCTGCTCTGATGAAAGGTTTAAAGCTTCTGAACCGGGCCGATCCATTTGTGGAGGTTACTGTTTCCTCTAGAGGGGAACATGTTCTGGCTGCTGCTGGAGAAGTTCATCTGGAAAGGTGCATTAAGGATTTGAAAGAGAGGTTTGCAAAAGTGAGCCTGGAAGTCTCTCCACCTCTTGTGTCCTATAGGGAGACTATTGAGGGAGAAGCGTCCAATATGTTGGATAACCTGAAATCATCAACTAGAAGCTCAGATTATGTTGAGAAGATGACACCGAATGGAAGATGTGTTGTTCGTGTGCAAGTCATGAAACTTCCATCTGCACTAACCATGGTGCTTGATAAAAGCACTGATCTACTAGGAGATATTATCGGTGGTAAGCTGGGGCGGTCAGCTAGCAACTTGGAAACAGAGAGATCAAGCATTGTGCAAGATGAGAGTCCAGTTGAAGTTCTAAAAAAGCGCATAATGGGTGCTGTGGAGAGTGACATTTTGTCATTGAGTAAGAAGGACAAGGATCGGGCTGAAAAGTACAAACTTAAGTGGCAAAAGTTTCTAAAGAGGATCTGGGCACTTGGACCGAGACAAGTTGGCCCTAACATCCTCTTCACTCCTGATTCCAAAAGCTTGAGCAATGATTCCTCTGCTCTTGTACGGGGTTCCCCTCACGTTTCTGAAAGGTTGGGGCTGGTGGAATGTTCTGGTAATGGTGAAATGCCTGCTGACACATCCTCAGAAGAGCTCAGTGCATTATACAGGGAAGCAGAGAGTCTTCAGAACAGTGTAGTGTCTGGATTTCAACTAGCAACAGCAGCTGGCCCCTTATGTGATGAACCAATGTGGGGATTGGCTTTTGTTGTTGAGGCCTGCATAAATCCTTTGGCTGAGAAATTTGATGATTCCGAGTCTAATCAACAATCTGAGCAGTATGCGATCTTCACTGGACAGGTAATGACAGCTGTTAAAGATGCATGTAGAGCAGCTGTGCTTCAGAAGAAACCTCGGCTTGTTGAAGCAATGTATTTTTGTGAGTTGAACACCCCACCTGAATATCTGGGCTCTATGTATGCCGTGCTTAATCAGAAACGAGCCCAGGTCTTAAACGAGGAAATGCAGGAAGGATTTGCACTTTTCTCGGTTCAAGCATACGTCCCAGTTTCTGAAAGCTTTGGTTTCGCTGAAGATCTTAGAAGAAAGACTGCGGGTGCTGCAAGTGCTCTTCTTGTACTGAGTCACTGGGAAGAACTTTCTGAGGATCCTTTCTTTGTACCTAAAACAGAAGAGGAGATTGAAGAGTTTGGAGATGGTTCTAGTGTTCCTCCTAACACAGCAAGAAAGCTCATTGATGCTGTAAGGCGGCGGAAGGGCCTCCCTGTGGAGGAAAAGGTAGTCCAGTTTGCAACTAAACAGAGGACCCGTGCTCGTAAAGTGTAGAATTTGTTAACCAAATATTTTCACAAGCTTGTAACAGATAGACAGGCATTTTATATTCTTTGTTGGGCACTCTTTCCTTTAACAAAATTTCTCCTTTTTTAGCATAAAAATTACAGAATCTTGTCACTGGCTTTCTCCCATCTTTCCCTGGTTTGTACAGATCAATACTCTCTTCGTTGGTAGTCCACGAACTCCCACAAAATAAATCCTCAATATAGCATAGGGGATTTTATGATGTTTGAGAAATGTTGCAAGTCGTGTGTTACTAGTTGCGAGGACAATAAATAATGATAATAGATGCAAGAAATATGGAAAAGAATATTTTTTTGTTTTTTTTTTTATCAATGAATTCAATTGCTTACATGTTGACCCACGAGTGTTTATATCTCTAGATTCTCTAGTAGGGAGTAGATGAGAAATTTGATTAAGAGGTGCTCGGCGTTAAGGATAAATTTATTTTTCATTAAAATTTGATTTTTTTAAAATTAATTTTTTTAGTGTTTTTTATTACTGATATCAAAAATAAATTTTAAAAAATAAAAAAATATATTATTTTAATATATTTTCAAGTGAAAAATACTTTGAAAAACAATATTTACTTACTTTTTAAAAACCATTAGATAAGATAATAGCCTTGGATGAATAAAATGAAGTGGGCTAAGTTTTAGGTATTGCCTTATCGTCATCTTTTAAATCTAGTTATAACTTAACATTAAATGTTAAATGATTATAAACTAAATCATGTGGGTAAAGTATTGTGTATTAGGTTTGAATTATTGTAGATTATAATAGTAGATTTATGTTTATTCCCTTAAAAAAACTCATTAAAATTGCTTACAGGTATAAATTTATATTTTCACGATATTTATTTGTCATTTTAGATTGTCGAGAAGCATCTTTGTTATTTCCTATTTTTTTTTAAATTTTTTAAGTATGGTGAAATGACTATATTGCCTTAAAATCAAAGTTCTCAAAACATCTTTACAAGGGTGAATTTATCATTTTATAATGGTTTTTTTTCACAATAACTATTTAGTCATGAGAGTAATATTGTCTGTTGATACATAAAAAAATAACAAGCTACTGATGTGTGCAGACCACATGTCACCCATTTTGCCACATTTAGAATGCACGTGTGGCTGATTCTGATAGTGAAAAAATTTCTTTTGCTATGTTACTTGACTAGTGTCAGCATTTTTTTGGTGATAGTTTGATTTTTTTTTTCATTTCATTTCTCTCCTTACCTTATTTTACGCGATGTCCATGAAAAAATCATAAAAGCCCTTAATTTTTTTTTTTCACTTTGAATTGTAATTTTTTTATTTGAATTTTTTTTTTAATTATATCCTCCTTTAGTTTTTCATCTCTCAAATGTATATATAATAACAAAATTATTAAATTTAATCGACTTAAAAGCCGAGTCTCAAATTTCTTTTACTTGTATGAAGATACTAGTGCCACAATTTTTTCTTCTATTTTAGGTTGAAACACTGATATAAATTTACTAAAGTTAGTTTTTTTGTTATTTTTTATTTTATTTTTACTTTTACACTTCAATTTAATTTGTTATAATTAGATTTTATATTTTGTTTTGTTATAACTTCCATGGTTTTATAATTATCTCATATCCACATTGCAGGTTCTGCAAAGTAATGATAACTGTTAAGCGCTGCCTTAATAATTTTTTTTTCCCGAAAAATCATGTCGTGAAATGTGTCATTTAAAAAGTATTTGAGGTAGAATGAACCAAAATTTTGGGTTTGAGCATTGGCATCCCAAACCGAATTGTGGCACCACTGAGCCAATCCACTAAAGAAATCGTGTCAGTTGAGTAAACTGGACTTTTTTTGAAAAACGTGTCACCAGCTCTGGGTCCCATTGACAACGATTGCGCCCGAACCTAATAGGAG
>Ga0325411_1001405_pt1 | contig 26805 bp, 15 predicted proteins | sample PopdelMetagenome_13_FD_206181 | JGI IMG/M metagenome (GOLD analysis project Ga0325411, IMG submission 206181) | Populus deltoides microbial communities from Bellville, Georgia, United States - Xylem-PdIQD-R4 | ecosystem: Host-associated > Plants > Phyllosphere > Stem > Wood/Secondary xylem...
TAAGCCCATTTCGACAGCTGACGCTGTCATCTTCAGCGCACAAAGACTACTAGTGGCTCAGAAACAGTCGGCAAAAACTGAGTCCCTGCTGTTCCCAAAATCATCCTCGAAAACCAGTTCTACGGCTGATGATGAAATATTCAATGTACGTAGATTATTGCTTGCCCAGAAACCGTTGATGAAAATAGGACCCAGGGACCCAAAAATCATCCAATAAGCCCATTTTGACGGCTGACGCTGTCATCTTCAGCGCACAAAGACTACTACTAGCTCAGAAACAGTCGACAAAAACTGAGTCCCTGATGTTCCCAAAATCATCATCTAAAACCAGTTCTACGGCTGACGATGAAATCTTCAATGTACATAGACTATTGCTTGTTCAAAAACCGTTGACCAAAACTAGGACCCAGGGACCCAAAAATCATCCAATAAGCCCAGTTCTACGGCAGACGCTGACATCTTCAGCGCACAAACACTACTACTGAGCCCCAGCTGTGCCCAAAATGATGCTCGAAAACTAGTTCTACGGCTGACGATGAAATATTCAATGTACGTAGACTATTGCTTGCCCAGAAACCGTTGATGAAAACTAGGACCCAGGGAACTAAAAATCATCCAATAAGCCAGTTCAACGGCTAACGCTATCATCTTCAGCGCACAAAAACGACTACTGAGTCCCTGCTCTTCCCAAAATCATCCTCGAAAACCAGTTCTACGGCTGACGATGAAATATTCAATGTACGTAGACTATTGCTTGCCCAGAAACCGTTGATGAAAACTAGGACCCGGGGACCCAAAAATCATCCAATAAGCCCATTTCTACGGCAGACGCTGACATCTTTAGCGCACATACACTACTACTGAGTCCCTGCTGTTCCCAATATGATCCTCGAAAACCATTTCTACGGCTGACGATGAAACATTCAATGTACGTAGACTATTGCTTGCCCAGAAACCGTTGATGAAAACTAGGACCCAGGGACCCAAAAATCATCCAATAAGCCCATTTCTACGGCAGACGCTGACATCTTCAGCGCACATACACTACTACTGAGTCCCTGCTATTCCCAAAATGATCCTCGAAAACCATTTCTACGGCTGACGATGAAATATTCAATGTACGTAGACTATTGCTTGCCCAGAAACCGTTGATGAAAACTAGGACCCAGGGACCCAAAAACCATCCAATAAGCCCATTTCGACAGCTGACGCTGTCATCTTCAGCGCACAAAGACTACTAGTGGCTCAGAAACAGTCGGCAAAAACTGAGTCCCTGCTGTTCCCAAAATCATCCTCGAAAACCAGTTCTACGGCTAACGATGAAATATTCAATGTACGTAGACTATTGCTTGCCCAAAAACCGTTGACGAAAACGAGGACCCAGGGACCAAAAATAGTGCAATAAGCACAGTTCTACGGCTGACACTGACATCTTCAGCGCAAAAAGACTACTAGTGGCTCAGAAACAGTGGACAAAAACTGAGTCCCTGCTGTTCCCAAAATCATCCTCGAAAACCAGTTCTATGGCTGACGATGAAATCTTCAATGTACATAGACTATTGCTTGCTCAAAAACCATTGACGAAAACTAGGACCCAGGGACTCAAAAATCATCCAATAAGCCCAGTTCTACGGCTGATGCTGTTATCTTCAGCGCAGAAAGACTACAACTGGCCTAGAAACAGTCGACAAAAACTGAGTCCCTGCTGTTCCCAAATTTATCATCAAAAACCAGTTCTACGGCTGACGATGAAATCTTCAATGTACATACACTATTGCTTGCTCAAAAACCGTTGACCAAAACTAGGACCTAGGGACCCAAAAATCATCCAATAAGCCCAGTTCTACGGCAGACGCTGACATCTTCAGCACACATACACTACTACTGAGTCCCTGCTGTTCCCAAAATCATCCTCGAAAACCAGTTCTATGGCTGACGATGAAATATTCAATGTACATAGACTATTGCTTGCTCAAAAACCATTGACGAAAACTAGGACCCAGGGACTCAAAAATCATCCAATAAGCCCAGTTCTACGGCTGATGCTGTTATCTTCAGCGCAGAAAGACTACAACTGGCCTAGAAACAGTCGACAAAAACTGAGTCCCTGCTGTTCCCAAATTTATCATCAAAAACCAGTTCTACGGCTGACGATGAAATCTTCAATGTACATACACTATTGCTTGCTCAAAAACCGTTGACCAAAACTAGGACCTAGGGACCCAAAAATCATCCAATAAGCCCAGTTCTACGGCAGACGGTGACATCTTCAGCGCACATACACTACTACTGAGTCCCTGCTGTTCTCAAAATGATCCTCAAAAACCATTTCTACGGCTGACGATGAAATATTAATTGTACGTAGACTATTGCTTGCTCAGAAACCGTTGATGAAAACTAGGACCTAGGGACCCGAAAATAATGCAATAAGCACAGTTCTACGGCTGACACTGACATCTTCAGCGCAGAAAGACTACTACTGGCTCAGAAACAGTCGACAAAAACTGAGTCCCTGCTGTTCCCAAAATCATATCATCAAAAACTAGTTCTACGGCTGACGATGAAATCTTCAATGTACATAGACTATTGCTTGCTCACAAACCGTTAACGAAAACTAGGACCCAGGGACCCAAAAATCATCCAATAAGCCCAGTTCTACGGCAGACGCTGACATCTTCAGCGCACAAACACTACTACTGAGTCCCTGTTGTTCCCAAAATCATCCTCGAAAACCAGTTCTACGGCTGACGATGAAATCTTCAATGTATATAGACTATTGCTTGCTCAAAAACCGTTGACGAAAACTAGGACCCACGGACCCAAAAATCAACTAATAAGGCCAGTTCTACGGCAGACGCTGACATTCAGCGCACATACACTACTACTGAGTCCCTGCTGTTCCCAAAATCATCCTCCAAAACCAGTTCTATGGCTGACGATGAAATATTCAATGTACGTAGACTATTGCTTGCTCAGAAACCGTTGATGAAAACTACGACCCAGGGACTCAAAAATCATCCAATAAGCCCAGTTCTACGGCTGACGCTGTCATCTTCAGCGCAGAAAGACTACAACTGGCCCAGAAACAGTTGACAAAAACTGAGTCCCTGCTGTTCCCAAAGTTATCATCGAAAACTAGTTCTACGGCTGATGATGAAATCTTCAATGTACATAAACTATTGTTTGCTCACAAACCGTTGACGAAAACTAGGACCTAGGGACCCAAAAATCATCCAATAAGCCCAGTTCTGCGGAAGACGCTGACATCTTCAGCGCACAAACACTACTACTGAGTCCCTGCTATTCCCAAAATGATCCTCGAAAACCAGTTCTACGGCTGACGATGAAATATTCAATGTACGTAGACTATTGCTTGCTCAGAAGTGAGATGGTAATCCCACCATCCTTTTAACTGGCCAGAGAAACCAGCGATAAGGAGTTCAGCAATAGCTTTATCTGGGGTGCCGGTCTGGGTTTTGTAGGCATTTGCTGCCATGGTCATTTGTTGGAGAGTGTTTAGGATATTATATTCGGACATTCCATCTATATTTCATTCATAGAGGGAAGAGGCATTATACTTGTGTTGAGTAAGAATAGTTGGTTCAGTTGTTATGGAAATGTCTGGGGCAATGGTTGTTTTGGGAGTTTGCCAGGTAAGTCTGTTTAGGGTAAGTGGTTTTTATGGAGAAGTACCTTCATCAAAAGATGCCTGAGGACTATGTTGTAAAGTGTTGACTTGATTTGTAGAGGTAGAAGGGTTGGTTATTTGTGGTGTGTTGGGGACAGTTAAAGATGAACTGTCAAGGTGTTGTAGATGCGTTTTAATAGCTTTAAGAAAATCTGTTTGGTTGTCTTGGATCTGTGTTTGGCTGGTTTTTGTAATTTGGTAGGGTTTGAAGACTGGGTTTTTTAGCTTTAAGTCGGTTGAGGTTTTAATGCCAGCTGAACTTGTATCAGTTCTTTGTATTTATTTCTCAAGCCGTGTAAGCTGCTTTCCTAAGGTATTAAGGTTGGTGTTTGTAAGGGGCAGCCTCGACAGTCTGGTTATTATGGGTTATTTGGATATTTATCAAGGGTGGATGTTCAGACTCAACTGTAGGTCCACTGGTGAGGTTCCATACAGGGGTTTTTGACCTTGATGTGACCGGACATGCATGCTTAATGGATGCAAAAGGATATGAAATGTGATGTTCAGATGCATAATATAATTCGAACCAATCAAAGAATAGAATTTGTATTTTATATAGCGCAATGAAATTATAAAATTGTTTTTGTATTTCATTTCTATGTTCGAGAAAGTTTTGAAAAAACCAAATTCGTTTTGTGGAGTTACAGGCCGAATAGAAATCCTTTTTGAAAAGTGGTTTGTCAAGAACAAAATGTTTTTCTGAAGTCAAAACATTCAGCTCGTTTTGGATATTTTCAGTAATGGCTGAAAAGGTCGGTGAAGTTGGAGGAGATGGTTGCTCAAGGTTTGTATAGACAGGTTTTGGTATATTTGTAGTATGGTCTGCATTTTGGAAACTAGGGGAAGGGATATCGGATGTAGATTTTCTTGGAAGGTTTTCGTGATAAGGGATATTAATAACAGAAGGGATTTTGGAAATTCTTCCTAAATCTATTGTACTGGAAGAGGAAGAGGCTTCTGAGAATCTGGAACTTGTAGAGTGTTGGTGGAAAGACAGTTTGACTTTTCCATCTGTATATTGGGTAATTTTTTTAATTTGGACATTGGGTTGAGGTGGTGGTGGTAGTTCTGGTGGTGCTGCACCTTCAAGGATCCAATCTTCTGGTAGGGATATGTCTTTCCATTGGTTGCTTTTGGGATAACAGTGTTTGAGCGGGATAAATCTGTTTGTAGTAGGAGTGTTTTGCCTTTTTGAGATTGGAATTTGTGTTTGCTGGCAAAGGCTGAGAACATGGCTTTGTAATGGATTTTGAATATGAGAGCAACAGGGATAGATCCTTCGAGCATGTCATAGTTGTGGGTCTTTATTTGTAGTAGCATACTCTACAAGATATTTTTGTCTTTGAGGGATATGGTTATGTTTGGATAACAGTCAAATGATACTGGCCCACTGCAAAGGCTAGACTCAATAGAACTGAGGAGGGAATCCTGGAAGTTTTGAAACCTAGCATCACGGAGGACAGCTAGAATGGAGGTGTTTAAGCCTTCTTTTGTAAGGGGTTTTATTCCGACCTGGATAAGGCCAACATGAATATATTTATAGTTTCGGGCTAGATGTTTTTGTAAGGATTTTTGGGAGAGGAGTTGAATGGTTTCAAAAGGTTTGGTAAGCTGAATATCTCGCTCTTCAGTTTTGATAGTAAAATCTGTTTTGAAAATATCATATTTAGATTTTTGATAAATCTGAGTTTGGGAAATTTTTGGAATTTTCCAGTCATCAATGTTTTTTGTAAAGTCTTCAATAGTTATCTCTTCACTTTGTACTATTCTTCAGCTTTCAGAAGATTCAGAGGTAGAGAAAGCTGAAAGAGAAGTAGTCCTGTGAAAGACGGAATCCATAAAAAGGAAACATAAACTAAGAAACAGGCTGCAGGTTATATGGATTTATTGCCCTAAAACTCAAACGGGACTTACACCATTCAGTTGCATACCTATAATCTAATGGTCTCTTGTTCTTTCTAAGAATACTGGCTTTTATGTTACTATTCCCACCCAGATCCCAATAGGCTCTGATACCAGATAAATATATATATATATATACCAACAACAATTTCAACCCAAACCAGATCAACCTTACTACAAAAAGCCCTACAAATTCAACAAACCCCATAGACCTTTCCAGTCAAAACCCAAACCAAAATTTGACCCAAAAAACATTACATGTTACAAATATAACCAAAAAGGACACACATCCCGCTTCTGCAAGGTCAATACCAAACTTCATGAGCTTCAAATAGATGAAGAGACCATCAACCAAATATAAAATCTTTATATTGAAGCCACAGCCACTGACCATTCTCCTTCGGACACCTCCGAAGAAGAATTTCAAATTGATGAAATAGTAACCACTATTGCTACTTCAGATGCCTCTACAGACTCCAAATAAGTTAACGTCCTAACCAAGATCAAGAATTCATTCTTGAAGCTATCAAACGACTTGATGATCCTCATCTTCAAAAATCCTACTTGGATAGACTGTTGAAAGATTTTAACCAACCAGAGCACCCTCTATATAACCCTCCAAACCACTCTTTAGTACCCTCTACCAGCACCAATACATACGACCTTACAAAAATTCTCAATAAAAAGAAGTCCAAAACCACAGTCACCATTCCAGAATTACATTTTGAGATTAAAACTCTTAAAACCGAATTACAAACCTTGAAACAAGCCCAACAGAAAGACTCTGTCATATTACAATATCTCCTGTCTAAAATTGAAAGCCAGTCTAACACTGAATCTGAACCAGACGATCAAACCATTGAATCTCATGCATTACCCCATACACTTACAAACATTGAGCATATCCCAGATGATTTCTTGAATGTTTTAACACAAATATCTTCAAAAAAATATTTGATTAAAATAACTCTTATTTTTTCAGACGATTTTAAACTCGACACTATTGCCTTATTTGACACAGGTGCAGATTTAAACTGCATCAAAGAAGGCGTAGTTCCAAAACGATTTCTACAAAATACCTCTGAAAAACTCTCTGCTGCTAATAATTTAAAATTGCATATTGCAGGAAAAACCCAAGCCTCCGTTTTCAACATGGGCATCTCTCTTAAAACATTCTTTGTTGTTACAAAAGATATAAACCATACCATCATTCTTGGCACCCCATTTATTGACATGATCATTCCATATCAAGCACATCATGATTGTATTACTACCAAAATTAATGGCATCAAACTTGTTTTTCCATTCCTAGAAAAATCTAAAACTAGAAATTTAAATTTAATTAAAGCATGTTTCATACATACATATCATATCACTGCACTGATTCTTGGAAAACAATTCCATTTACATGATTTACAAAACTATGTTTCTTTTTGCCGTATTAACGAGCAATTACAAAACTCTGATTTACAAAATAAAATCATTAATCTACAAGTTAAGATTGAACAACAAATTTGTTCAGATTTACCTAATGCATTCTGGAAAAGAAAACAACACATTGTTGATCTTCTATATGAAGATAATTTTTCAGAGAAACTCATACCTACAAAAGCAAGACCTATACAAATGAATGCTGATTTAGAACAGCATTGTAGACTTGAAATCCATGATCTCGAGTCTAAAGGTCTTATCAAAAAGTCTCGATCATCATGGTCGTGTGCAGCCTTTTATGTTAATAAAAATTTTGAAATTGAAAGAGGCACACCAAGACTTGTGATCAACTACAAACCTTTAAATTCTGCTTTAAAATGGATCAGATACCCAATCCCCAACAAAAAATATTTGTTACAAAAATTACACTCTGCATTCATATTTTCTAAATTTGATATGAAATCTGGATTTTGGCAAATCCAGATTGATCCCTAAGATAGATACAAAACTGCCTTTACAGTTCCTTTTGGTCAATACGAATGGAATGTCATGCCTTTTGGTTTAAAAAATGCCCCATCAGAGTTCCAATGCATCATGAATGATATCTTTAATACATATTCAAAATTTTGTATTGTTTATATTGATGATGTACTTATTTTTTCACAATCCATAGATCAACATTTCAAACATCTACATACATTCTTTCATACTGCAAAACAGAATGGTTTAGTTGTTTCTAAAACAAAAATTTCTCTTTTTCAAACCCGTGTCTGTTTCTTAAGCCATTATATCTGTCAAGGTACTGTCATAGCAATAGAAAGGTCTTTAACCTTTACAAGCAAATTTCCTGATAAAATCACTAATAAAACCCAGTTGTAGAGATTCTTAGGCAGTTTAAATTATGTTCTGGACTACTATCCCAATATTAGTCATTTAGCCAAGCCTTTGCATGACAGGTTAAAAACCAACCCCATTCCTTGGTCTGACCTCCATACCGATTTAGTCAAACAGATTAAGAAACAGGTTCAAACCATTCCCCTCCTCCATTTAGTCAATCCATCAGCTCCTAAGATAGTTGAGATCGATGCCTCTAACATAGGATATGGTGGGATTCTTAAACAAGTACAAGGAAACAAAGAACAAATATTCTAGTATACATCTGCGCATTGGAATGATTGTCAAAAAAATTACTCTACTATAAAAAAGGAGATCCTTTCAATTGTTCTTTGCATTACAAAATTCCAAAGCGATTTATTAAATCAAAAATTTCTTTTACGTGTTGACTATAAATCTGCAAAAGAAGTTTTACAAAAAGATATCCAAAATCTTGCTTCAAAACAAATTTTTGCCCGATGGCAAGCTATTTTAAGCATTTTTTATTTTGATATTGTCTATATTAAAGGAGATTCAAATTCTATCCTTGATTTCCTAACCCGAGAATTCCTCCAAAATAGGTCCTGATGCCTCCTAAAGCGAGGACTAAAGACAAGGGGAAAGCACCCCAAACCCAGTCTACAAAACCAGAAAGCCCTAAGCCTTCTGCAAAACTCATGTCTTCTGCCATCCAAGCTACCAAACCCGTCAAGTCATGGTATGAGGCAGTTATTGAAGAAGAAGAACCTACAAAACCATCAGAGGTCCAACCCGACACAGTTCAACATTGGGTTGACACCATATCTAAATCACCAGAATTACTCCTGGCATTACAAAAAGTATCCCAACAAGCCTCTAACGACTCTGCATCTCCAACATGTAGTATTTCTGAGTCCCTTTCAAAACCCCAAGGAGGTTTTTCTACTTCAAAACCCTTCCTTTCTTTACAACAAACCAGTTTTCCAAAGATAAAATCCAAATATATTTTCAAAACTACTTTTCAAAATATTTTAACTATAGAAGAAGGATTCTATCATGAAAATCCTTCCATTGCTACTTCAAAGATTTTCCCTCCAAATTGGTACTACAAACCCTGGAATTTAGCCAAACCACAATCCTACTATGCCACCATCCTTGAAATTACAAATTCCATCAAGTTCAAACACTTCAAAATACACTCTGATCACACTAAACCCGCATATTCTACATGCATCATTCATAAAGTCATCCACCCTACAGAATGGGGACAACCCTTACATCAACCTGTCTCTTTCCCCATGCACTTTCGTACAAATCCTCAGGACTTTAATACTACATATACATATTGGGATTACCAACAAGCATGGTTCAATGCCTTTCTCTTACAAAATCAAAACCACAGCCATTCTTGGCCTTTCTACTTCCATAATACCATGAATACTACAAACCTCCCCTTTTGGTTCCTCCAATGGTGAGACTATTATGGTTGTCATATGGACTACCTCAAGGAACATCCTCTAGTTGAAAATGGTTACCTCCATTTCAAAAATAATTTTCAACCAACCCCTGCTAAATGGAAGTTTTCTTCCCTTCTATTTTTTGTACAAAATTTTTTGTTCCGTGGGTATTTTCTTGGTTCTATGATTATAATCTATAAAACGGACATCCAGTACTTGTTCAAAAAATCAAAATCAAATGGTAGGATTCCTTTGCAGCTGAGTCCAAAAGTTCCAAATTAGCTGTTACGGAATGGTTACAAAAACATCAAACTGCTCCCATCATTGATCATCATCCTCAGTCAAAGTTTCTAGCCCGAAAGGCTCAAACGACAGCTCTCCTTGCCTTTACTAGAACTCAAGAAGAATACCTACAAATAGTACAAGGAATTATTCAAAGCCAAGATCCAAAAACAGTCTTATCCCACTCCAGCTCATCTAGCTCGATATCTCCTGCCATCTCCCTTGGAGATGATAATGAAGATGATTGCTTTGGTATCTTACCGCCTATCAAACGACATTAAAAAAAAGAGGAGTATTTCAGGCTTTTTCAGGCTCATCTGTTTAGAGCCCATATTTTAGACTCCTATGTTTTGAGTCCTTTTTACTTTAGGCCTATCTGTTTTAAGGCCTTTTTCTACAAAAGTTACCAGCTACTACAAACCCACAAATCAAGTGTCGGTGGCAAGATGACAATAAAGGAAGCTTCACCAAAAACATGGACAATTTCTATTTTGTCATCATCCAATCAAGGCAGATAATACCACATGGGCTTACATAGGTTCTGCCAAATGCCACATGGGTCCTTGGAGGGCAGACCATTTTTTTCTAAAAAGAAAAATTTTACTCTCCCTGTAACCCATACCTGTAACCCATCTCCATTCTCCTCTGTAACCAATATCTCCTGTATTAATTTTCGTTACAAATTTAAGTAAGCTAATCTTATTATTTTTATTTGTATCTTTGTTATATCTGTTCTTATTCTTTTTTATTCTTGTTACATTTAAGTATGCTCTGTGTTTGATTAAGGATCCTGACATTGTTGGTCTTGCCTTGATCGTTCACATCAGAAAATCTGTATATATATTCCGCTTTCCTTTGTTCTTGTTCTTTTATAAAATCAGTATATAGGCTGGAAACCTGTGACCCGATCTTTTAGATCATTCTCAGGTATAACAACGCCACGTACTGAATTATCTGCTAGATTTATCTGGTGTGTGTGTGTATATATATATATAATAAAACAAATAATTAAAAAGATCTTTAAAATTTGAGATTAATGTGAGGATTAAACAATGATAAAAACAATTGCCAAGATTAAAGGATCCAATAATGGTATTAGAAATAAGTATAGTATAAACTCCTTTTATTACTCAACTGAAAACCACAAACAAAGGAGCTTCCAATCAGATGATTTATCCTTAATAGTTCATTATAAATTTTTAACATGATAATATTAATTATCTTATTTTAGAAACACCATACTCTTAAATATTATCAGGAATTTATGATGCTAACTTATATTAATAACAAATCAATTTCCTCTCATAACAACGATGTCGGCCGAAGACTATGAAGGATCAAGCATTTATTGTATCAATTGTTATACAACACAAATCTAGATTAATCATTTAACAAGCAAGGTATTAAGAATTAGTAAGATAAAAAGATAAGACATATTAATAACAAACTTTATTGGATATAAACATTGAAGTCCATGTTGAGTTTATATTATACATATTCTAACACCATTAGTGAAACCTTTTCACCTTGACATAATTAACTTAGCTAGACATAATGAAGAAGAAGAACATAAATAAACAAGATAAGAACATAATTATGATATAAGTTAACTAAGAGTAGTAAATGAAATGAAAAGCATAAACAAGAGATTAATGAAAATAAAACATGAAATAAAACTTGAACATTACAAAGAGAGAAAGCAAGAAAATAATCTTGATCTGAAAACCAAGATGCCTAAATGAATGACAAATTCCTCTTTTTATAGGCCAAAAAGAACTATTCATTTGGTAATTAACTATTGAATTAGTGGCCAATTAATGACTTAGTGGACTTGGTGGTTTAGATATGGATTTGTTTTATAGACGAAATGACATTGCCACAATCATAATTTGGCAAAGTGGTCCCCATGAAAGTTGTAGGAATCTGTATCATCTTTCCACCCAAATAAGAATGAGCTCATTTGGACTTCTAGAACCCGAGATATGGATTGAACACTGAACAGTGTCTGGGCTCCAGGACAGATTCAGACTTCTCTTTTGATGCTAAGATTTGGACTCCAAAATGGCAGAATTGAGTTTTGGATTCTTCATGAATGTTTTAGGACTATGTCTTAGATTTCTATCCATATAAACTAGACTGAAACCAAGATCTACAGCTCCAGATATGACCTAATGACTAAATGGTGTTCCAGTTTGAATTGAACCAGCATCTCTTTTCTAAGCTTAACCCTTTCTTTGTCCTTTCACTTATAATAGTTACTCACATCAATCAATCCTTTGAATTGTGAGATATGCCTGAATTTAAAATAAACATTTACCATAAATTAAAGCTATCTTATATTATCAGACTTGTTATTATAAAACATACTTAAGTTAGGGAATTTAATGATACTTTAAGTGCAATATAATGATATAAAGCCTTAATGAGAATGCATTTTTAAGTACTAATCAGCCTCTGCATGCAGCCGGCTGCCCATTTGAGGTAGACGAAAAGTCACCCTCCCTTTCTCCTTGCATTTATACCCCCTCTTAAATGAGAAGGGTGTGTTTGGGTGCTGGATACCTTTGGTTCCTATTCCAATTCTCTCCTAGGATAGGCCAATCCAACACTAATTTTTATTGGGTTTTACTGTGCCGCTGCCGATTCAGAAATCGGCAGCCAAAACTGCGTCGCTGTTAATTTCTGTGTCATAATGAAATGTAAATCAAATATTGTGCCGATGGTGGAGTTATTTCGGCTTTACTTCTCTTTTTTTTTGTGTTTACAAAATGAATATGTAAATCATAATGAGGATTTTATTGTGAGAAGAAAAAGAAATAATAGAAGGATTGTTTTGGAAGTTTATAAAGGAAATATGGACCGAGTTGGTTCAAATAAGGGTACTAAATGTTAGTGGAAGTTTAAAGAAATAGTAAAAACAATGATTTAGTGAAATTGTGGGGTGAAATAAAAAAATAAACAAAAAAATGAATCTCCCCCTATTTATATGTAAGAGGTTGGTGGTGCAACTATGAAAGGAGAGGGAAATGTTTTGAGTTCTTCTCATTTTCTCATCCCAAATCTCTAAGAAAGTGTTGATTTTGAGTGATAAGAGTGGATTTTGAGAGGGAAAAACACATAAACACGAAAAACTAAAGAAGATCTGAAGAGAGGAAAGGTTGACTTAAAGGAAGGAAAGGTTGACTTAAAGGAAGAAAGTGAAGAAAGAAGAGGATAAAGGAGACTTGGGGAAAATTTAACTAGTTATCATTCGAGACTCGAATTGTAACCTAGTAAGGCTTTTAGAACTCATATATATATTGATTTGAACAAAAATTACTTGATTTCCATCAAAATCCTAGCAAATTGATTTAGGATTTTTAATGTGAATTTGAGAGAAAGATAAATTTATTTGAAATGGAGTCCCTAGAATCATTATAGGTTGTAGTAGGAGTGAATTCATGAATAAATAATAAAGAAATTTTGGTGGGCTAGAGAAGCCCTAGGTGGTTGGCTATTAAGAGAGAGAGAAAGATTTGGAAGTGATACATTTATTATATCTCTTATAAATTGTGTTATATTTGTGTTATTAATTATGTGGATAATGATTGTAGATGGGTGACAATATTTTTATGTAATGGTGATGCATTTTAATGACTCAAGAATTTAATTGATTTGGAGAAATTGTTGGATTAAAGATAAGATTTGTAATGGTGATGCATTTTAATGACTCAAGAATTTAATTGATTTGGAGAAATTGTTGGATTAAAGATAAGATTTGATTGTGTTGTATGCATGACATGCTTATATGGAAAATGTGTTTTTGGAAATTGGTTAATAAGAGATTATAATGATTTAATGGTGTAAAAATTGAAAGGAAATCTATGACTCCCTTTAGACAAGGTTCAACCAAATTGGCCATAAAAAAGGGGAGGGTAATTAATATAAATAGTGTAGGAAATTATCATAGAAATGTTAAATGTAAGACTAAGGAAGATAGTTCCTAAGTAAGTAGTAAGTAAGAAACTATGGAAGTTAGCAAAATCATTGATAAAACTAATATTAATGTATATGTTATGCAAACTGAAAAAATTGTTTCGGGTAGAATGACTTGGCACATTCTTTGAAAGAGAAAGAGTTATTAAATAAAAATGATTAAAGAATAATATAAGAAGGAAAAGAAAAATCATGCCCTTTTCCTATAGGAATGTTGTATAGCATAATTAGAATCTAAATTGAATGAGATAAAGGTAAAAGCTTGATAGAATGATTATGTCTGATTTCATAATTAATGTGAGAAAAGTTTTATTAAGGAACCTATAGATGAAGTTATAAGACTAATGTGTTTAGTCATGTTTGGAAAATGAAATGAAAATTGAGAAATGAGAAATTTAAATATATCGATAAAATGAATGATGTGAAACTCTTGGTAAGGATTGAAAATCTCTCTTTTTAATGTTATTATGATTGTGTTGAGTATTACATAATCTAAAAAGAATACCATGAATGGAAAGAAAGGGTTGTTAAACCTATGATATGAAATGTGTTATGAAGCAAAAGTTATTATATTGGAATGTAAATATGATTTCTAAGTTTACGAATGATAGTATTAATCAATGGGTAAATTGATTTATAGGAGATACTTTGACAGCTGAACCACCGACTCGAGCCCGAGACGGGACTTCGAACATAGATAGGTGCCTAACACCTATAAATTATTAAATTATTGCATTCTTAATATTGCTAGAATTTACTCATTATGTCTTCTATGCCAATATGTAAAATTAATAAACGAGTGAATAAAGGTGGGAAAGAAAAACCATGGACGAATAACCTAATTATATGCTCCAAAATGAAGGTTAACAATGTCAAGGGGGTCTTGACATCAACATTATTGAATAATAAATTAGCTATTCTGGGTTTGGACAACTAATGATATCAATGGGTTGCATTGATATCGGTATTTACATGGAACTTGATTAGTTGCTCCTGGAATGGAGGCTAATGATGTTAAAGGGTTCTTGACATCGACATTAATGATTGATGAATTAAAGTCCCTGAAAGGACTTGATTAGGTATTCCGAGTTCAGATAGCTAATGATATTAATGGGTTACATTGATATCAGCATTACTTTGAATTTGATTGGTTGATCCCCTAGTAAGGAAGACTAATGATTCTAATGAGATTTATTAGCATTAGCATAACTCCAAACGATTGGGAGAACAAAAATAAACTTGATTTGCTATTTTTGGGAAATAAGAAAAGCTAATGATATCAAGGGGATGCCTTGACGTCAACATATTCCAAAATTTGGATTAGCTATCTAAAAAATGATAACAAATGATACTAGTGATCTAGTATTAGCATACTTGTAATATCCCACATCGGCGGGTGAGGAGTTGGTTACTGGCCTTATTAATAGTGTTGGTTGCTAACTTGTCAAACATGTTTTGGGGTCATGCGTGGCTGCCAAGAACAAATTCATGAGGGCGGTAAGGCCCAAAGCAGACAATATTTGGGAGGTTGGGTCATTATGGTTGCATGATTAGAAGTTCATATTAAAAATATACATACATAGACATGTGTTTGCATTCCTATCCTACTAATAGCTATTACAATTTAAACAAAAGGATCTAATAAAAGTTATACGTTCAGTACATTGATTCATACAAAATACATTGTGATTTAGAATGCATCTACATGATTCCTTGCAAAAGTAGGTTCCCGTGTATTGGGTTTCCTAGACATCTAGTTGATGTGACGTCCCTGCTGCAGTACAAAACATTTAAGAGAATGCAATTACTTAATAATAATAATAATGATAACTAAACGGTCTGGCAGTTAAATGAAGCATTAACATTTATAATTTCTTCATGTACTTGGTATAAACAACTTGTAGTACATATAGATGCACCAATTCTTGCAATCAACCATAATCTTAAACCCGACTATCCTCTTAAGGCATTATTTGCTGAGGTTAACCGTTCACTCACCCCGGTCATCCACTTCGGATGCCATTAGCCAAAGCTAATCAATTGTTTGTCCCGGTCATCCATTCGGATGCCATTAGCCGAAGCTAATCAGTCGTTCATCCCGGTTATCCATTCGGATGCTATTAGCCGAAGCTAATCAGTCGTTCGTCCCGGTCATCCATTTGGATGCCATTAGCCGAAGCTAATCAATTGTTCATCCCAGTCATCCATTCAGATGCCATTTGCCGAAGCTAATCATTCATTTGTCCCGGTCATCCATTCATATACCATTAGCCGAAGCTAATCAGTCGTTCGTCCCGGTCATCCATTTGGATGCCATTAGCCGAAGCTAATCAATTGTTCATCCCGATCATCCATTCAGATGCCATTAGCTGAAGCTAATCATTCATTTGTTCCGGCCATCCATTCGGATCCCATTAGCCGAAGTTAATCAGTCGTTCATCCCGGTCATCCATTCGAATGCCATTAGCAGAAGCTAATCAATCGTTCGTCCCGGTCATCCGTTCGGATGCCATTAGCCGAAGCTAATCAATCATTCATCCCGGTCATCCAATCGGATGTCATTAGCTAAAGCTAATTAACCATTTGTCAACATTTAAGCGTTTGACAGTCTAATATCTGTTCTAACGTAATATGGTAACATTCATGATAAAGTATTTTATTATTCAACGTATGAAAAAGGAAGGTGCAAGTCACCTACCTGCTCCACCTGTGGGTTGTTCTTGTCTTGACAATGGTCCAATCCTGACTGCACCATCTAAGACATCAATGGTCACAAATCATTACATTTGTATTTTTGAATCACATTCGTCACCACACTTATTTCAAGAGTTCATATGTTCACATTCAAGTGTTCCACATTTTACACCATCATACCATGAAATTATTACTAACATTTAAGTCATTTCTGCCTAGGAGGCTTATTGTAGAAATTAGCAGCGAAAACTGGTTCGCTGTAGGCTGCCCAATTCGGCACCGACAACTGTTTCGCTGCAGGCGGCCAATTCGACAGCGAAAACTGTTTCGCTACAGGCCGCCAATTCAGCAGCGAAAATTGTTTCACTGCTGGCGCCACAATTTCGGCAACAAATGCTAACTCGTAGCAGACATCTTAGCAGACAGCTCAGTGAGAACTGGTTCACTGCAGGTTGCCCAATTCGGCAGCGAAAACTGTTTCGCTGCAGGCAGCCAATTCGGCACCGAAAACTGTTTCGCTGCTGGCGCCACAATTTCAGCAACAAATGCTAACTCGTAGCAGACAACTTAGTTTCGGTAGCGAATCACAATTTCGCTGCAGCCAACTCAACTTTGACAGCGATTTGCTGCAGACAATTCCACTTGTGCAGTGAATCGCAAGTTTGCTGTAGAACACGCCACTCGGCAGTGAATTGTTAATTCGCACCAGACGACACAGTTTCGGCAGCGAATCACAAATTCGCTACAGAACACACAATTCGGCAGCGAATGCTAATTCGCTGCAGCCGACACAGTTTCGACAGCGAATCACAAATTCGCTGCAGAACGCACAATTCGGCAGCGAATGCTAATTCGCTGCAGCCGACACAGCTTCGGCAGTGAATCACAATTTCGTTGCACAACACACAATTCGGCAGCGAATGCTAATTCGGTGCAGAAGACTCAGTTTCGGCAGCGAATCACAAATTCGTTGCAGACAACTTAGTTTCGGTAGCGAATGTTAATTCACTGCAGCCAACACAGTTTCAGCAGCGAATCACAATTTTGCTGCACAACACACAGTTTCAGCAGCGAATGCTAACTCGCTGCAGCCGACACAGTTTCGGCAGCGAATCACAATTTCGCTGCACAACACACATTTCGGCAGCGAATACTAATTCGCTGCAGAAGATTCAGTTTCGGCAGCGAATCACAAATTCGCTGCAGACAACTCAGTTTCAGTAGTGAATGCTAATTCGCTGCAGTTGACACAGTTTCGGCAGCGAATCACAAATTCGCTGCACAACACACAATTCGACATGAACACACACCACACATGGTGCAACAACCCCAGCATATATACATACTGTCACTAAGTTCCAGCATAACACACACATTGAAACCTTCAATTTCAGCATATAATCCTTCAACAAATCCCAGCAGAACACACACATTGAAAACCATCAATTACAACATATAATCTTTCAATAAATTCCAGCAGAACACACACATTGAAAACCATCAATTTCAGCACATAATCCTTCAACAAATCCCAACAGAACACACACATTGCATGTTGGCCAACCCCATAGTTAAAGCCAGCCCTCTACCATGATTTGTTATTTCTATTTTATTCATTTTTCTTTGTTAGACGTTCTGAAATTGGCCTTATTTCATTTCTGTTTCCTTGTCCTCCTAGTTAATTTCAGTTTCCTTCACAACCAGCTTAGGTCTTAGGTTAATTTTCTTAGGGTTTTCTTCTTTATTTCTGTATCTGGTTTTAAGGAGAAGAGGAAGGGAGTTTCATAACCCATACCTTTCGAATCTAACTAAGTTTGAGGAAGGTTTGACACTATGCTTTCTCTTCTCCTACTGGTTCTCCTCCTTCTTCTTCCTCTCACGTTTTCCAGCCCTTTTTTCCCTTTCCCTCTAGGTAGCTGTCCACTCTTCTCTCAAGGTCTCATCTTTCCCTTACATGTTCACAAAGCATTCTCTACTGGTTTGGTTTAGGTTTCTGTTGGGAAAGAGGAAGGGAAGAACGACATGCAGCTGCTGGAGACAACTTTGGGAAGAGGATGGATCATCCTCTCTCTCCTCCTTGTATTTATACTCCCCATTAAATGAGGTGGGTTATTTGAGGTTGGTTTAGATGTGTTCTTATCCTTATTTTGATCTATCTAAAACCGGTTTTACCCCTCCCTCCCAGCTCCTTAAGTTAATTAATTTTTTTAAAAAACAAAAACTGAGTCGCTGCCGATTCAAAAATTGGCAGCGAAAACTGAGTCATCAATTATATATATATATATATATATATATATATATATATATATATATATATATATATATATATTCTTTTGGGTGTTTACATTCTCCCCCCCCCCCCTTAATATGAATTTCATCCTCGAAATTTAAGAGGTTTCATACTAATACCTGGTAGTTCAAATAAATTGGGGTACTTTTTCCTCATCTCAGCTTCCCTCTCCCAAGTTTCATCTTCTATTTGAGCTTTTCGACATAAGATTCTGACAATGAGGATCTTTTTGCTCCGTAGCTCCTTCACTTCCTGATCTAGTATCCTTATGGGCCTCAATTCCAGTGTTAAGTCTTCCTTGACTTCTACTGGAACCTGAGGTAGAACTCGGGCGGGGTCCACGTCAGCCTTCCTTAACAAGGAGACATGGAACACATCATGGACCTTGGCTAACTGTGGGGGCAAGTCCACTTTGTAGGCTACTGGTCCTACTCGCTGTAAGATTTTGAAGGGTTCAATGAAGTCGGGAGTTAACTTCCCTTTCAATCCAAATCGTAACATGTTCTTCCATGGGTCTTCTCCTCACATCATCATACTTCTTCTGTCTATCCTATGCGGCTTTGATGCAATCCCTGATAGTTCTCACTTTCTCCGTGGTGACTTGGACCAACTCCGCGCCATATAACTTCCAGTCCCCAATTTCCTCCCAACATAAAGGAGTTCTACACCTCTTACCATACAAGGCTTCATATGGGGCCATCCCTATTGTGGCTTGGTGACTATTATTATACGTGAACTCCACCAATGCCATGTGTTCCTCCCAATTTCCTTCAAATTCTAGCACACAGGCCCGTAACAGGTCTTTCAAGACTTGGATGACTCTTTCTGATTGGCCATCTGTTTGAGGGTGAAACACAGTGCTCATGTCCAATCTTGTCCCCAAGGTATGTTGTATACTCGGCCAAAGTCGAGAGGAGAACTTGGGATCTCGATCCGATACAATGGACACCAGAATCCCATGAAGCCGTACCACCTCATTTATGTAGATCTTGGCAAGCTTGTCCACCGAGTTGGTCATCTTTATAGGCAAGAATAGTGTGGATTTCGTCAACCGATCTACGATGACCCATATCGCGTCATTTCCTTTCCTCCCTTTGGGAAATCCCGACACGAAATCCATGGTGATGATCTCCCACTTCCATTCTAGAATTTGTAATGGTTATAATGGTCTCACAGGCCTTTGGTGTTCAACCTTGACTTTTTGATATATCCCACACTTAGACACATACTCAACTATTTCCCTTTTCATATTAGGCCACCAATAGAGGTGTTTCAGGTCTCGATACATCTTAGTGTTGCCAGGATGTATGGAGAACTTGGACTCATATGCTTCTTGTAGAACCATTCGTTTGACTATTTCGTCATTAGGCACGTACAATCATTGTCCCATCATTAAGGATCCATCATCCACTACCCGGAATTTCATTTCTACCCCGGCCTCCATATTCTTCCTAATCTTGGACCCCTCCTTGTCATGGAATTGGGCATGTAATATCTGTTCTCGATACATTGGTCACATCAATAGTTGGGCTACGAACCCACCTCCTGTATTAATGTCCAAATCTGCACCCATCTCTTTCAATTCCACTAATTGCCGCTCCTGAGGGCATCTGCCACCACGTTTGCTTTCCCCGGGTGGTATTCTATGGTGCAGTCAAAATCCTTATGAGCTCTATCCACCTTCTTTGTCGCATGTTCAACTCCTTTTGCGACATCAGATACTTCAGGCTCTTATTATCAGTAAAAATTTGGGTTTGAGACCCATATAAATAGTGTCTCCATATCCTCAAGGCAAATACTACAACAGCCAACTCCAGGTCGTGCACCGGGTAGTTCACCTCATGAGTCTTTAACTGCCTTGATGCATAGGCAATCACCTTCCCATGTTGCATCAGAACACACCCCAATCCATTCCCCGAGGCATCACTATATACCACAAAACCCTCGGTCCCTGAGGGAAGGGTTAACACTAGAGCAGTGGTGAGCCTCCTCTTCAATTCTTGGAAGCTTTTCACACATTCTTCCGACCACACCCATTTCTTATTCTTCCTAATTAGCTAGGTCAAAGGGGTTGCAATCAGGGAAAAATCTTCGATAAACCTCCGATAGTATCCTGCAAGTCCCTAGGAAGCTACGTATTTCGGTGATCGAAGTCGGTCTTTCCCATTCAAGACTGCTTCGACTTTTTAGGGGTCTACAAAAACACCTTCGGCTAAAATGACGTGTCCTAGAAACATCACTCTCTTCAATCAAAATTCACATTTACTCAGTTTTGCATATAACTGGTGATCTCTCAAGGTTTGTAAGGTTTGCCTTAAGTGTTCTTCGTGCTCCTCGAAAGAATTCGAGTACACCAGTATATCATCAATGAATACTACCACAAACTTATCAAGGTATGGTTGGAAAACCCGATTCATCAAGTCCATGAAGAGGGCTAGGGCGTTCGTCAACTTGAACGGTAGCACCAAAAACTTCATAGTGTCCGTAACGAGTTCTAAATGCGGTCTTTGCTACATCCGCTTCTTTAATCTTCATCTGATAATACCCTGATCTCAGATCTATCTTCGAAAATGCCCTCGGTCCTTTTAATTGATCAAACAAATCATCTATCCAAGGTAATAGATACTTGTTTTTCATTGTTATTTTGTTCAACTGTTGATAGTCAATACAAAGTCTATAGGTTCCACTTTCTTACTTACAAATATGAGCGGTGCTCCCCAAGGAGAATTAATGGGTTGTATGAACCCTTTGTTTAACAATTCCTGTAGTTGAGTCTTTAACTCGTTCAGTTCTACCAGAGCCATCCGGTACGGTTGTTGGGCTATGGGTGGGACTCTAGGAAAAGTGTCTATGGACACCTCTACCTCTCGCTCCGGGGGTAGTCTCGGTAATTCTTCGGGAAACACATCTGGGAATTCCTTCACCACGGGAATATCCTTCAGTCGTGGACCTTCATCATCAGAGTTTAAGATGTATGTGAGGTATACCATACATCCCTTTCTTAAAAGTTTTTGGGCTGTTACCACCGATATTAAGGCAATCGATTTGAGAATTCTCTCTTCTTCAAAAATCATTCTCTCGCCCTTAGGTGTTTGGAAAGTAATAGTTTTAGCATAACAATCTATTAGAGCCTTGTATTTACTCAATCAATTCATGCCTAGGATTATGTCAAAATCATGCAACTCTAAGGGAATCAAGTCTACTTCTGTTTCATACCCAGATAGACTAACCCCCATATCCACATGCACAATATTTGTTTCAATCATGTTTCCCATTGGAGTTCCAATTACGAATCCCTTCTCTACTATTTCTACTCCCTTTCTCAGTTTAGTGACAATTCTCTTAGCAATGAATGAGTGGGTGACACCCGGATCAAACAACACATGCACATTAAAATCATTCAATAGTAGTGTACTTGCCACCACATCCGATGCAGCCCTAACCTCCTCCTATATTAGGTGGAAGACCCTCCCCGAGGTCAGATCATTTTGTGCCCTCGGTCTCCCTCGACTGGAGTTTGCTCCTAATTGAGAAGATCTCACTGACCTATTCACGGTGACTGACTGTTAGTGGCTCTGATGGGCTGCCTATAGCTCTGTACCTGTCCAGTGTTCCTTTTAGGGCAGTCCCTCTTGTAATGACCTCTTCCGCCACAATAACGACACCCTTGACTCAAATACTGGTAGTTCCTCCACCTATGACCTTCTCCTCTGCACACAAAGCATCACTCGGGGGAAACTGAGCAGTCCTCCGGGTGTTTTTGTCCATATTTTATACAAAAAGGATAGTCAACACCCTTGCAGTCACCAGTCCTAGTTGAAGAGTTTTCCCTCGAGTGCAACTGTCCAACCATCACTCTCCCACTTGACTGTTGGTGGGGCGGTAACATCAAACTCCCCCTTTTCCTATACTGCTCAAACACTCCACTTTTCCCTTTCATCAGGAGTGGTGGTCTGCCGCTAAAATTGTCCCCATCTCTCTTTTTGCCTATACCCTGATGTCCTCCTTAGCTTTCTCCAATACAAGCCTCCAGAGCTTGGGCAGCCTCAATCAACTCTCTCACCGATTTAAATCGCAAGGCGATCAATCCTTGTCTCAAATCCTGTCGTAAACCATCTCTCAACTTCTCAATCATATGTTCCTCTGTCGGCACATAGTGTGGGGCGAACAATGAGAGATCATGGAACCTCCTTTCGTACTCCAATACCAACATATCACCCTGTCTTAATGCCAAGAACTCCTGTTCTTTCACCTTGCGATGGTACCTGGAATAAAACTGATTCTCAAACTCTGTCATGAAATCACTCCAAGTTAGTGTCTCGGTTGCACGCCTCAGCTGAACTGTTTTCCACCATGTCATGGCCCTATTAGACAGTAATTGGGTTGCATAATTTACCCTCAAAGCCTTGGGTATGCTTATTTGAATCATGGTCTTTTCTACCTTCCTAATCCATCTTCCAGCTATCTCTGCATCTTGTTCCCCCATATACTATTCACAACCCATTTCCCTCATACTCTTGACTAGTCGTACCAGTGGCACCACGTTATCCGTGGTCATGCTAGTTATAGGGGCTGCTTGTGGAATCTGCGTGGTGGTAGTTATTTGTGTTGCCAAACCAGCCATGCCCTTCATCATTGCTTTAACTATTTGTACAAAGAGTTCCACGTCTACATATTGTGGGGGCACACCAGTTGGAATAGTTGATGGCTGTGCTTCTGATCTTTCTTGCTGCTCTGCTGCAATTGGGGGCACTCCTTCTGTCTGGTTAGGCCTCCAGCCTTCCCCTGCTACCACAGCTTCCCCCTGCAAGGTTTCAGGTGGTATTATCGGAGCATGAGATGTCGTATCATCCAAGGGATCTTCGTCTTGCCAACCTTAGGCATCTTGGTTCCCGCTCCTCCTTTCTAAGGAGGGCGGCTCAGTTCGTGTCCCTTATCGGGTTTGTATCATCCTGAAATTCACCATAGCAACACAATTATCAGTGATCCTCAGGATCCAGACCAGGGGCTCTAATACCAACTGTAACAACCCGGCTTTTCAAGCCCAAAACAACAGTATATATATATATATATATATATATATATATATATATATATATATATACTTGACACACATGGTGCCGGAAATCGGCGAACCTGATCCCTCACATCATCAAAATACAATCCATACAATCAACATTTCATTTAAAAATGAATCTTACATAAACACATAATATTATGGTTGCATGAGTAGAAGTTCATATTAAAAATATACATACATAGACATGAGTTTGCATTCCTATCCTACTAATAGCCATTACAATTTAAACAAAAGGATATAATAAAAGTTATACGTTCAGTACATTGATTCATACAAAATACATTGTGATTTAGAATGCATCTACATGATACCTTGCAAAAGTAGGTTCTCGCGTATTGGGTTTCCTAGACATCTCGTTGGTGTGACGTACCTGCTGCAGTACAAAACATTTAAGAGAATGCAATTACTTAATAATAATAATAATAATAATGATAACTAAATGGTTTGACAGTTAAATGAATCATTAACATTTATAATTTCTTCATGTACTTGGTAAAAACAACTTGTAATACATATAGATGCACCAATTCTTGCAATCAACCATAATCTTAAACCCAGCTATCCTCTTAAGGCATCATTTGCTGAGGTTAACCGTTCACTCACCCCGGTCATCCACTTCGGATGCCATTAGCCAAAGCTAATCAGTCGTTCGTCCCGGTCATCCATTTGGATGCCATTAGCGGAAGCTAATCAGTCGTTCATCCCGGTTATCCATTCGAATGCCATTAGCCGAAGCTAATCAATCATTCGTCCCGGTCATCCGTTCGGATGCCATTAGCCGAAGCTAATCAATCATTCATCCCGGTCATCCAATCAAATATCATTAGCCAAAGCTAATCAACCATTTGTCAACATTTAAGCGTTCGACAATCTAATATTTGTTCTAACGCAATATGGTAACATTCATGATAAAATATTTTATTATTCAACGTATGAAAAAGGAAGGTGCAAGTCACCTACCTGCTCTACCCGTGGATTGTTCTTGTCTTGACAATGGTCCAATCCCGACCGCACCACCTAAGACATCAATGGTCACAAATCAGTACATTTGTATTTTTGAATCACATTCGTCACCACACTTATTTCAAGAGTTCATATGTTCACATTCAAGTGTTCCACATTTTACATCATCATACCATGAAATTGTTACTAGCATTTAAGTCATTTCTGCCTAGGAGGTTTATCGTAGAAATCGGCAACGAGAACTGGTTCGCTGCAGGCTGCCCAATTCAGCAGTGAGAACTGGCTCACTGCTGGTGCCACAATTTTGGCAGCAAATGCTAACTCGTAGCAGACAGCTCCGTTTCGGCAGCAAATCTCAATTTTGCTGCAGCCAACTCAACTTCGGCAACGATTCGTTGCAGACAACTCCACTTTGGCAGCGAATCGCAAGTTCGCTGCAGAACACGCCACTCGGCAGCGAATTGTTAATTCGCTGTAGACGAAAGTTTCGGCAGCGAATCACAAATTCGCTGCACAACACATGATTCAGCAGCGAATGCTCATTCGTTGCAGCCGACACAGTTTTTGCAGCGAATCACAAATTCACTGCCGAAATACAGACAACTCAGTTTTAGTAGCGAATGGTAATTCACTGCAGCCGACACAGTTTTGGCAGTGAATCACAATTTCGCTGAACAATACATAATTCGGCAGCGAATGCTAATTTGCTGCAGAAGACTCAGTTTCGGTAGCGCATGCTTATTTGTTGCAGTCGACACAGTTTCGACAGCGAATCACAATTTCGCTGCACAACACACAATTCGGCAGCGAATGCTAATTCGCTGCAGAAGACTCAGTTTCGGCAGCGAATCACAAATTCGCTGCACAACACACAGAAGACTCAGTTTCGACAGCGAATCACAAATTTGCTGCACAACACACAATTCGGCATGAACACACACCATACATGCTGTAACAACCCCAGCATATAAAGTGTCACCAAGTTCCAGCAGAACACACACATTGAAACCATCAATTTCAGCACATAATCCTTCAACAAATCCCAGCAGAACACACACATTGAAAACCATCAATTACAACATATAATCTGTCAATAAATTCCAGCAGAACACACACAATGAAAACCATCAATTTCAGCACATAATCCTTCAACAAATCCCAACAAAACACACATATTGCATGCTGGCCAACCTCATAATTAAAGCCAGCCCTCTACCATGATTTGTTATTTCCATTTTATTCATTTTTCTTTGTTAGATATTCTGAAATTGGCCTCATTTCATTTCTGTTTCCTTGTCCTCCTAGTTAATTTCAGTTTCCTTCACAGCTAGCTTAGGTCTTAGGTCAATTTTCTTAGGGTTTTCTTCTTCATTTCCGTTTCTGGTTTTAAAGAGAAGAGGAAGGGAGTTACATGACCCATACCTTTCGAATCTAACTAAGTTTGAGGAAGGTTTGACACTATTCTTTCTCTTCTCCTGTTGGTTCTTCTCCTTCTTCTTCCTCTCATGTTTTCCAGCCCTCATTTTCCTTTCCCTCTAAGCAGCTGTCCACTCTTCTCTCAAGGTCTAATCTTTCCCTCACACGTTCATAAAGCACTCTCTACTGGTTTGGTTTAGGTTTCTGTTGGGAAAGAGGAAGGGAAGAACGACATGCAGCTGCTAGAGACCACTTTGGGAAGAGGATGGATCATCCTCTCTCTCCTCCTTGTATTTATACTCTCCATTAAATGAGGTGGGTTGTTTGGGGTTGGTTTAGATGTGTTCTTATCCTTATTTTGAGATCATTTGGACTTCTAGAACTCGAGATATGGGCTGAACACTGAACAGTGTCTGGGCTGCAGGACAGATTCAGACTTCTTCGTTGTTGCTACAATTTGGACTTGAAAACGGCCTTGTTAAATCTTGGGCTCCCATGAATGTTGTAGGCCTATGTCTTACCTTTCCATCCATATAAATTAGACCTAAATCCGAGATCTACAGCTCCAGATATGACCCGATTACCGAACAATGTTCCAGTTTGGACTGCACCAACATCTCTTTTCTAAGTTTGGCCATCTCTTTGTCTTTTCAATTTCAGTACTTCAACTCATTAATCAATTCTTTCATTTATGTGATAGGCCTGCATTTAAGATGAACATTTACCATAAATTAAAGGTATCTTATATTATTAGATATGTTATTATAAAACATGC
>Ga0325411_1001408_pt1 | contig 26791 bp, 21 predicted proteins | sample PopdelMetagenome_13_FD_206181 | JGI IMG/M metagenome (GOLD analysis project Ga0325411, IMG submission 206181) | Populus deltoides microbial communities from Bellville, Georgia, United States - Xylem-PdIQD-R4 | ecosystem: Host-associated > Plants > Phyllosphere > Stem > Wood/Secondary xylem...
GAAAATCTATCAATGGAGGAAAAATAATTACAGAAGTAACAGAACAATGAATACAAGAATAACATGATTTTAATGAATACAAAATGCCAATCAAGATCATCCAAAACAGAATAATGAATACATTTTATAGAATGACAAAACAAAACCGAATAAAAAAACCCATCAAAACAAAACTAGTTTGCAATGAAAAACAAACAACCAAATCAATGACTAAGGAAATTAAAATACAATCTCCATATTTAAAAAAAAAGCTTCATACAACAAACCAAAATGAAAAAAAAAACTATCTTTAAGAGCTGCAAAGAAGGAGATTGTCAAAGATGACATTCAATCCAAATTTAGCCATGCTGGAAAACTATTATTCTCAAGGAATGAATAGGTTTGATGGATATCAGATCTAAAAGAATGATCAAAATAACATCAATAACATAACTCTACTTTGATAAGGTGAAATTATACATATGCCTCAAAACATCAACAGTATGCTCTGGTATAAGTATTCCTAAACCCCTTTTTTTCTTTGGAAAAAGGAATAAATCAATGAGTTAAAATAAGGTAAAGATGAAACGAATACCAAAGAAATCACACATTAAAATCATACTTTAATCCTAAAAAAGACACAAACTTAACTGTCACATTAGCTCAGCAAAATGAATACCTAAGAAATCAATCTTTACAGGAACCAAACAGAAAATTATTTGTGAAACCCAACACCACCACACCACACCACTAGTAAAATTTCTCAACATATGCAATTCAAAACAGAAAAAATAGCACCATGTGCAAGGACAAAATGTGGAAGGCAATGCAAAATAGTCCTATGCTATGCCATGGAAAAAAGAGCCAGATGTGAGCCATGGCAGAAGAAATAGGTGTTAATAAGAGAACTGAGAAAGAAGTAAATAAAATAATAACCAATAACGTGAAGGCATCAATTGGTAAATTTTATAGAAAGCATAACACCTAATATTACAGATAAATTCTAAAAAGGAGAAGAAGAATAGTTTGGCACATAAGGAACTGGAAGTGATAAATAAACAGAACTGGATAAGAAATAGGGATTTAGAACATGTAACAATAGAAATTTATATAAACGACAGATGTTTCAAACTAAGAAACAACCCATATAGGAAGAAAAAAATTCATTTTAATCACCCAAATAGCTCTAAATTCTAATTTAAACCTAAACCAAAATTCATCACCCAACAAAATTGATTAAAAATAACAATAAGCTTAACTGTATGAATTAATTAAAAAGGAGAAAAAAAATTAAAACTCATTGGTTTTGAGAGGCTCATTCTGATGGAAACACCGAGTCACCGATTGTGTTGATCTAGTGGAGACTGAGGAAGAAACGTATAAAAAATAAGCTTAACTGTATTTAAAATAACAATAACCTTAACCGAATTAATTAATTAGAAAGGAGAAAAAAAATTAAAACTCACTAGTTTTGAAAGGTTGAGGAAACGTTGGTCTAATGGAAACACAGACTATTTTGGTCCAGTTGAGATTGAGAAAACGTCAATCGTTGATCTGTGTTTATGTTTTCTACTTTTCTTAGTCTAAGGAGAGTGGACAGTGGAAAGGGAGAGGCGAAGAGGCAAGAGTGGACGGGTTGTGGGTGCTTTGGTACGGGGGCGGCCTTAGCGGAGGTCGGAGAAGGCGGGTGGCTCTGAGTAGTGAGAGGAGAGATTGAAATGTTTAGGTTTAGGGTTAGCGCAATGAAGAGTAAACTGGAGAGAAGAGAGGGGTGCGACGCGGCTCGATAACATTTTCTATTTATACTAAGGACTGAAATTTTTAAACCGGTCCGGTTAACCCGGTTTTTGCACTACAAAACCAAAAACCGAACTGAAATGGGATTTTTTTTTACATAATCTAATTGGTTTAATCGGTTTTATTTTTTGGTTCGATTTTTTCGGTTAATTTTTTGTCGGTTTTATTGGTTTACTCGGTTTATCGGTTTTTTTGAACACCCCTAAATATGATGACATGAGGGCCAATGTCTTGTCACACCTAAAGTATCTCTCATAGTGCAACTCATGAATGATATGTTTCTATAAGGAGCAATCTAAGATATATACTTGTAAACCAGAAAAAAAAAAAAAACCATTCACAACTATAAAGTTATCTCGCTTACCTTCATTTGCCAATTCTATATAAATCTATCTAAAAGAATAATCACCTGGATATAGGTTATATAAAGTATCCAACCCTATCACCTGGGTAAGCATGGTACTGAGTAGAGTAATCCATCTACTAAGGGCATTAGCCACTTTGCTGAGGTTGTTAGATTAATGCCTCAATAAGAAAGTAAATCCCTGCAAAAAAAAAAACACCTATATAGCGTATTAGCGACTCAATTTTTATTTCTCATTTATCTATTTTAGTTCTTCATGATCGGTAATAAGAATAAATTCCTTATGTATAAGGTAATGTCATCAATGCTTCAAAGTCTAAATAATAACATAAAACTTTAGATTATAAGTGAAGTAGTTCTTCTTTGAGTTTGGTAACTTTTTACTAAAAAAAGGGTTATTGACCACCCATCCTAGCTAAAAACACATCAAATGCCTACCCTAAATGATTCACAATTTACTTTAAACAATTTGTCAATTTCCGGCAGCACCAACACCAGAGCTTCAATCATCTTTTTCTTGACTGACTAAAAGTTGGTTCTGACTTCATTATTCCACTGAAAATTTCATCCTTTTAAGAACTTTATGATAAGTCCAATCAATGAACTAAAATTCTAGATAAATCTCTTATAAAAAGATGTAAGTCCATGAAAAATTTGGACATTATGGATGCTTCTCAGCATTAGTCATTCCATAATCATTATGACCTTTAACTTATCAGTATAAACTTTATTCATAGATATAATAAAACCTATAAAAGTAACAGTATTGGTAAAGAATTGACATTTTTTTATGGGTAATAACTAATTACTCCTTAAGCAAGGTATCAAAACAACTCGTAGATGCTCTAAATAGTACTCTTGAATAGAATTATGATTCAGGATATCATCAAAATAAAACACAATGAATATGCCCATAAATGACCTTAATACTTGATACACGAATCTCATTAAAGTGTTGGGAGCACTGGATAGACCATGACATAACTATCTATTCATATAACTCATGTTATGTTTTAAATGTTATCTTCCATTTATCCCATAACTTAATACTTATATAATGATTCTTGAGATCTATTTTAGAAAACAACATGAATCTTACTAAGTAATCCAACGTATCATCTAGTCACGATATTGAATACATGTACTTTATTGTGATCCAATTAATGGTTTAACTATCAACACATATGTGTCATGAACTATCTTTTTTTAGGACCACAAGAATAGGAACTACACAAAGGCTTATGTTATCTCAAATACACCCCTTCTCTACTAACTCCACCACCAAGCTCTATAACACTTCAACTTTCTTAAGGTTGAGCCTATATGCTGGCCTTTTTTGTAAGCTAGAATTCAAAATCAAATCAATTTAGTGTTGTATACCTCTCAAGCGGGGCAATCTCCAAGACAACTCTTTTGACATCAAAACTACAAATTATGCTACCACGCCATATATTTTTTTAGGACTATTATCATCTTTCTCTTTCCTAATTTTGCTATTACTGGGAATTAAAGCATACACCACTTGTTCATTCCTTATTTCTTTTATAAACTGAATCAATGACAATACATTTTTTATTTTATCTCTATCCTCTCTTTTATGGGTGCTAATATTATACATTTCCCTTTAATATTAAGGGGGTATTTTTTCTTTCTCATTTCATGCACAACACTCCTATCAAACTGTCATAATCTCCCTACAAAACATTACATGCATCCATTGACTTATATTATACCAAACATTATCAAACTGTTTTTGTCCTATGAAAAAGGAAACAAGGTAATGTTTATTCATAATTACCTTAATGTCTTTACTCATCCACATCACCTTGTAGGGCTTTGGATGACTTTTAGTCTTTAGCTGAAGTTTTTGCACCACTTTTATGGGCACCACATTCTCACGGTTATCACTATTTATAATTAAATTATAGACCTTGTTTTTTATAGTGCACGTAAAGTGTACAGTACTAGTGAGCTGTCAATCTTCTTTTGAATTACACTTAGACATCAATAAACTTTATGATAACAAGGATAATATCACTATCTCCTAGAACAATCTCTCTTTCATCGTATAAGTCATCATCATTGATAGGATTAATTATATTTGTAGGCTCTTCTATCAATAGATTCTTTCCTAAACAACTTTTTAGTTAACTACACTTGCTAGCCTAGTGACCTGATTCACCACATCTAAAATAATGAATCCTAAAAGTAAATCTAGAATCATGACCTATCATCTGTTGAGTTTATTGAGTTTGTTTAGGTTATGTGGTGGTCATCTTTTGATTATTATTTCATTTTTCTTGATTGTTTTGATATGCTCGAAAACTTTTACTAACAACCATATCATCTTGCTATTTCTCCATAGTTAGCATCCTCAAACATGCCTCTAAATTATCCATAAAGACTAGAGACATAACATGTCTTGAATAGGCCATCGTAACCCACTTAGATACCTCGCCACCAACCACTCTTCTATTTATTTCAAGTCATTCCTGGCCAATAACTATTAGAAATTATTAATGTAATCTTTGATAGACTTCCCTTCTTATTTCAACATGTGGAGCCTCTAATACATGCTTGGACACAATTGAAAAGAAATATATGTTCCTTCATCTTTTTCTTCATAATGTCATAATAATTGATTTTTTACTTTCATGATCTTTTCTATGTCATCTTTAATTGTTCCTACCAAACAGATGTTTGGACCTTCAATTTGATTATGATCATTTTCACTCACATCTGTCCATGAACCTCATTCTAAAAATAAAAAAAAAACTCATTCAATCTCATTTAACTAATTTATGAATTCCCTTGTTTATAAGGTTTTAATAAATTCAGGGATCTTGATATGGAACCTAAAATCTCTAGTTTTATTTTCATCCTGGTCAAGAGGTTATCTCCTTTACTGCTACTTTTGGTATGAGTTTTTAGTATTGACCAAGAACCTATGGTTATTTTCTTCTCAGCCATAGTCTCTTAAATCCCTCTATTCTAACTAATAAGTCAACTTTTTAACCTACCTCTGCATGTCTTTTATAACGAGCTCTTAAACATTTCTTTCATGGGAGAGAGCCTCCTCATCCCCTCCTATTTGACCATGCCTTACTCCATGACCTCTTCTTATCATGGTTGTTCTACAGCACACAATAAATAAAAGAACTTGGAATTTCAACACACATCAAGTAATAAAACTTAGGATCATTGGACTTTAATACATATTGATGCAAGTAAAAGCACAAAAACACTCCAATAAATGCATACAAAATAGAAACTAATGAATGAAAGGGTTGTCGATATGAACTCTAAATTCATAGTTTTGTTCTCTGAAAATAAGTCTAATAAAATTAGCCTCTTAAAGAGCTTTATAACTTCTTTAAATAGGTTAGAAAACTAACCTCTACTAGGTAATACTTCAAAATCTTAATGTATAAAAGAAAGATAACATAAATTATAGAAAAAAATAAATAAAATTGGCTCAAACAAGATCTCTTGGGCCTAATTTGAGGTCTTCTGGTAGGGAGTATATGATTAAACAATCTCCCTTAAAAAAAAGGCCTCAAGAATCTCCTAAAGAAATTCGAGTTTAATCCAATGAGTATATCAAAAGTTGTGATCTTTTTTAGCTACTATACTAGTTTGGCGTGACTACTAGTTTGGCGTGACCAGACTTATCTAAGAACCCTCAATCCCACATTTAAAGATTATAAGATTTTATTGTAGCTTATATAATGAAAACTTGAAGAGTTAAAATTGAGATTAAAGCATACCAAAGCTTTAAAAAGGGAAAGGCCATAGGCTTATTGGGTTTTTTTTTAGCTTTAAGCCATATATACATGCCAGCTCAACTCAAGTCATTAAGATTCTTCACCTCAGCTTTTCAATTTACTTTCCTTTAGTTTATGCTTTGGTTTTTTTCTTTACCTTTTCTTCTTCTCCAGAGCTTAGATTCTGTTATATTGTATAAATATTTTGAGTCATATTTTCTCAAGTTTGTGAACTTTGTTTTATAGTGCAACTAAATAAGGTAGTGCTGTTGAAATCTTGAAAGGTTGATTGTAATCATTTTGCTTACACCAAGAAACGAGCAATAAAGTTTTATGATAAATGATTGATCTTTAACAACAATAAATCTTAATCTAAATTAGATTCTAAGTGTTTTAACAAATAAGTGTTCTTAATAACCTACTTTAGATATTGTTTATGCAATTTTATACAAACATGCTTGTTATGTTTTAAAACTTCAGTTTGATCTCATGTTTATAGAATTATTCAGCAAACTTAGTTTTATTTACATGCTTTTTTCTTATAGTTAAACTAAACAAAGAACTCATCTATATTGGCTTTAGATTGTAGTATTTAAATCACTAATAATTTTTGACAGCATATATTGCCATAACCAATCCACATATTAACTATATTCATACATGTATCAATATGAAAATCTAGATTTCATCTTATGCCCCGTTTGTTTGCTGGAAAGTAGTTTCTTTTTGGAAAATAGTTTCCTTGAAAAGTGGATTCTTCAAAAGTGAATTATTTTTCGATGTTTGGTAGTGTCATGGAAAATAAGCTGGAAAATATTTTCCAGTATTTGGTTATGTCATGGAAAATAAGCTAAAAAATAACTTATTAATGTTTTAATATTTTATTTTTAAAAAAGTTTATCTCACATATATAGAATATTAAATATAAATATTTAATCACTTACAATAAAAGAATGAGATCTAAAAAGTATAATGATGATTTTTTTTTTGTTATATCATATATTTATATATAGCTTATTTTATAAAATATAACTATATATGTAATATAAATATTTTAAATATAATATTATAAATATATAACCTTGTGAAATATTTCTTAAGTAAAATCTATTAATATTTTTTTTCATTTGTAAACGCTCAAAATAATTTTTTAGCAGTATTAAGAAAGCTAAATTAGTTAATGGTATTAAGTAAGCGTTAGATATTTGGGTTTTTTTGGTATGAATTTTTTTTTAGAGATAAATAAATACAAAAGTATTTTGATGGGTTTTTTTGGATAAAGATTGCTTTTTTAAAAGGTTATGAACAATTATCCCTTTAATATATATCAATTAAACATTAGGAAATAAATATAACATCTTACATCAAACATTTTCATGCATAAATATTAAGTTTTGATGTCATACACATATATATTAATTCAAATTAACAATCATAAACATATTAGACCAAATAAAACAGGTCACCATACTTGTCAAATAACAAACATAGACTTTCTTATCATAGTAAAATCATCTTAGCAATCAGGCCTGTAGTAGTGTTGGTTAGGGGTGAGCAAAAAAACAGAACAACCGATTAAACCGAGAAAGCAGAAAAAAATAACCAAAAAAACCAAATCGAGAAAAAACCGAATTAACCAATTAAAAAATTACAAAACAATTTTGGTTCGGTTCGGTTTCAAAAGTCTAAAACCGATTAAACCGAATCGGTTCAACCAAGCCAGCACTTAAAAAAAAACAGGTATAAATAGGATGTTTTCCTAACCTTAAACCTAAATTAGCTTTCCTCTAAAAACAAAACTAGCCGCCCCCTCCCTTGCTTTCTGCATCTCTCCATCTCTCCTCTCCCTTTGCTCCCTGCATCTTTACTTTTTGATTCTCCTTCATGCTTCTGTTATCTGTTAAGCTCTGCTCCATGCTCCTCCTATCAAAGGCACGCCACCCTCTTCACTTTTGCAATTTTACTTTTAATTGTTTTATTCCTTCAATAAAAGACATACCCTTTTTTATTTTTGCTTTTAATTTTTTTTATCCTTCTTCTTTCTATTTCTCACATAATCCTGTAATTATTGTACATTTTTTCATGCACATGTAACCAAAGAAGATTATTATGTTGAACCAGTAAAAGGTTTTCCTGTGCTCTCCTTGATGTTGGTATTATGAGGACAACAATTTGAAATCAAGTTTGGCACTCGATGGACGATGAGCAGATGAGGATCTATGTAAACTATCTTTTGATATTCCCTTTGTTTTTTTTTTTTAGTCAAATGACCTTTGTTCTTTCCTTTTGTGTTTGTCATACATGCCCAACCATTTTAAGAAAAAACCATGTTGAGAAAGCCAAGATTTCTCAGAAAATAAGCACATATCTGTGAAATTAAAAACAAAACGAAGATAGAATTCCTGAAAAAATATGGTCAGTGTTTAAAATTTAGAATAAAAACTCAATTGAAATAATTTCGGTTTAAATTGGTTTGGAATGGAAAAAAACCAAACAAAACCGAATATGGTCGATTCGAACCGGTTTTCGGTTCGGTTCGGTTAAAAAACTTGAAAAAAAATAATTTTGGTTTGGTTAATTATTTTTGCCCAAAATCAGACCGAACTGGAAATGCTCACCCCTAGTGTTGGTTCACATAATTTTGAAGCCAAATTTTCCTCAAATTAGCATTTTTTACCATAAATGCTTTTTCTAACATTTCATTTTGGACCAAGTGATCAAAAGCATCACCAAGAGTGATCTCCTCAAATCCTTCAATTTTCATCACTTCTGTATATAGCTCATTAACATCAAGTTGATTTTTTTTTTGCTTAGGCTTTGAATTAAAGATGCTACATCTCCAATCTTTTTAGACAACTTTTCAACATCATCATCTTCATACATTCAATTTCTCTTTCTATGTTGCCTTTTTTGTGCACTAGAGGAAAATGTCTCTTTATCTTTTGAAGTTTCTTCATATCACCCTTCATTTTCAATTGAAATAGATTGCACTCCAGTGTTTTCTTCCAAGTTGATATCAGCATATGATTTGGCATAATTTCCGGTTTCCATGTCTTTTCCAACAACAATTATCATTGCTTCATACATATCAAGTTTTTTGTTGAGATACTTATCATAATAGGGTGTGCCTGTTCATAAAGATTAGAATATGCAATTTTTAATTCATTGTATAAAGTTTTGGAAACAAAAGTAAATGTAAAAATTGAGTATACTATTTATTATACCTTTACTTCTTCATCATATACATCTTTTGAAACCGTAATCTTCTTCAAATAATCATCCCAACCAAAGCCACTTTTATTTTTAAGTTCGGTTATTATTCCCTATTTTTTTTCCACAATTTTGAGATGATTGTCTACATGCTTAAGCTTACATTGCATGTTGAACTTTTCACTAATTTTTGTAGCCACCTTAACAAAAGATTCCGCTTTAAAGGTGGAAGAAACCTTGTTTCCTTTAGGTGCCTCATCGACTAATATCTCAAGTAGCTTGTGAGATATAGGCTTAGACCATGTAAAATGTTTACCCTTGCATTTTTAATTCTTCGTGGTACTCATTTCTATAAAAAAATCATAAATTTATACAAAATAAAAATCATACAATATTTAGATTGAATTAGTTTTATACAAAACAAATGTAATTATTATTTAAAAAAGAATACATGAAATACATAAAAAATTATAATAAAGTTAACAAGCAATCCAAATATATAACAAAGATAATACAAACTCAAGAAAGATATAATAAAAACAAACACTCAATTACTAGTTTCTTTGAATGTTATAATCATTCCACATGGTTGATACAATCATTTCTCCTTTTGTTATCCACTCCCTATTCTCTTCCCTCTTCTCACGTTGGCTTAAGCTGATTGTTCTTCTAATTGGTTCACTTTTCGAATATATTTCTTCCATAAGAAAGTCATAAGGATCAACTCCTATTATGTGATTATGAATAATACAACATGCAAGCATAACATTCACTTGTGTTTTATAAGACCAAAAAGGTTTTCCATCAATTGTTCTAAAGCAACTCTTCAAAATACCAAACCCTCGCTTAAGAGTGGTTCTCAATGAAGAGTGTCAAAGATTAAATAGCTCCTTTTTATTTTCTGGTGAATGTTCTATAAACTCATTCAAGTGGTATCGAACTCCACAAAAAGGAGAAATGATTCATTTTCGAATACCTTAACCAACATCACCAAGATAATATTTTCCTACAAATTAAAAATAAAACCTATTACTATCTTTATCTAATTAGACAATTTATATGTTTATTGCATATAAGAAATATTTAGTTTATACCTTCTGGAATTTTTAAATCACTAAGTCTTGATAGTGCATCACCTAAAACCCGAGAATCGTGTGCACTTTCTTTTCATCCAGCTAAAACATATATAAACTTCAAATCAAAAGCTATAGCTGCTAAAACATTTTATGTTGTTCCCTCTTTTCGACCTTGAAACTTTCCTTGAATTTCAATAGGAACATTTGCAGGAACATATGTATCATCAATTGCTCCCACACAATCCTATATAAACATGGAAAAATAATTTATAACTTTTTCTTCTAGATGTAATTAATTAATGTATAAAATATTGGTATTGTTCTCATACCTTAAAATAAAAATAGAATCTATGATTATTCATTATCTCCGTGGGAACTGTATCTCCTAGGTCTTTAATAAGACGTTTGTATAACTTAAGAACTGCTTTTAATACAATTTTAAAGTAACGATAGATAGTTTCAACAGACTTATAATATATATCATTAATAAAATAAAATCTTTGGTTTCGGCTTATAATTTGTAAGAACACAATTACTTGCTCCCTAATAGACACATTCTGAGTTGATTGTAATACGTCACGACTTGTGAGAACATCATACAAATTATATAATACAACTGGTTTCATATGAATTTGTTCAACACAATGTCTATCACCTCGATTCAAAATGCTATCAATATAAAATTCTCGTTAAGCAATTGCATTTATACGTAGTTCTCTTGATATATAAATTCTATTTCTTTCTCGTTCAATAATAGCTACCCCTGCAGCTATAACAGTTATAGCTGCTCTCATACATGTTGCATGAATAATCTTACTATCCATAATAAGCAAGTGAAGTTTTCTGATAACAAAACCTAAAATTTTTAAGGAAATAAACATTCAAAAAGCATATCAAATACTTACACAATTAATACAAAGAAATTATGATCAAACTGACACACATTATAAATTAAAAGTTAGAAATAAGAGGAGCTGATACTGTATCATAATTATTGCAATGATATTTGATTATTTAAACAAACAAGGCCTTAAAGTGGATTACTAATTTGGCAGTAGATAATGAATGGTCAAGTTGGTGGTAAAGTTTGGCAATAGCTAGTGTGCACACATATGCAAACAACATGGCTCAATATCATAATATGGTGACAGTTCTCAATCCTGATATTTTATGATTTGAAAATATAATTTTCTTGCAAAATTCACTCAATCCCTTTACAGTTTCATGGTAACAAATTGTTTGTACTCTTACTTGCCATCATTTATTGGTACATACCGAGATTAGTTTACTGGAAATGGTGTCTCATCCGAACATTGTAAAGCTTTTGGGTTATTTGTCTTGAAAATTAAGAGAAGATCTTTGTCTATGAATACATGCAAAAAAGAGCTTTTAGACTACCAAATATTTTTCACAGACTACCATTTATTTTCTAGTAAGGAGAAAATCAATTATTCTTAATTTGGAGTTATATTCTGCAATATTAATCTCAACATTGTATAACCTTATTTTTGCTCCTAACATGCATATTTCTCCTGGTATAGAGAAACCAGATCGAGTACTTTCATGGAAAATTAGGCTTAAAATTGCGATAGAAATTGTTGAAGGACTGTCTTACTTACATTCATTAGAGCACCTGGTAATTTTCAAAGATATAAAAAATCCATTGCATAAATAATTCCAAACAATAGCATCTGAGATTTTTAAAAGCAAAGGCCGTTCAATTTCTTATAAGCATCTAAGATTAACTCAACAAGCAAATTAACAAGCAAGATCCTGAGATTCTATACAAAACAAAGTATAAGATTGTTATGTTTTTCCCCCAAAAAACCAAACAAAACATGAAAAACACAGCAAATTAACAAGATCACAGGATTTATGCTACAATCACAATTATAAATCCAAACAAAGAAGAGGGAAACAAAAGGTAGATAATAGAGAGACATTTGAGGAAAAGAGTTACCTGAAATAAGATGATTTAATGCTTCAATGGAGATTGTTGCAGATAACAGAGAATAAAAATAAAATTATTATGATGATTTTTTATTCCAGAAAAGAGATTTGAGAGAGAGAGAGAGAGATTTACAACAGCCATATAAAAGTGTTTTTTTGTAGAGATTTCCAGTAAAACTATTTGAGACAGAGAGAGAGGGAGAGATTTTGTTCTAGTGTTCGGAAGTCAAAATGAGATGTTTCTTTGTAAAGAAAAGAAAGTGTTTTCCAAGGATAAGAAAAGAAAAACACTTTCCAATCATTAAAGTTTAACTTTTTCTATGACTAAAATTTATTTTTCATTGACTAACTTTCCATAAGTTTACCAAACATGAAAAAGTGAGGAAAATAATTTTCAGAAAAGTGTTTTTCTAGAAACAAACAAGGCCTTAGACAATATATATATATATATATATATAACAAATTAGAATTTTTAACAATTACTATTAATTAATCATTGTTCAACTTCTGAAAAAAAAAATGATTTACAAATAATGAGTTATTTAAATAAATACTATTTCTATAATGGCTAAATGCAAACTAGTTTTTTATTTTTTGTTATTAACATAGTTGTTTCTTGATTTGACAAATCTCTAGTTCACTAGGTTAACTTACCATGTTAGTGAGCTTTTAAATGTATGTTTAAAGGTGTAATAACTTATGTTTTTAGATATGTTTTATTAATTTGTATTATTTTAAAAAATATTAAATTAATAATTTTAAGTGGTTTTTTTATAGCTTTACTATGTTAATATTAAAAAATAAAAAATTTTTAAAAAATTATTTTAATTCATTTTCAAATAAAAATCAACTTAAACAACCAATTTATCAAAGTCAGACTAGATAAGGATGGATGTTAAGATTGAAATTTTAGATAAATTATGACTTGCAAAATTAAAACCCGGTAAACCTCAGCTCAGTTCAGCTCAGCTCAGCTCAGATACATGCACTCATCACCTTTCTAACTCATAAATTTATCCTGATTTTGAAAAATTCATAAAATACCAATGATTAAACTAAAACATATCCATCCAAAATTTATTCCGACGCGAATCTGTGGAAAAAAAAACAAAAAAAACTACCGGATTTTCCTTCCAATAAGAGGGGGGAGGCAATAAAATCTAAAATTACTAAAAAGTTTATCGTCAAAACCAACGAGCCCAAAAAACAGTACTAAAACAAAACCAGCAGCCGACCTTAACCAGGACAAAAACGTCATTAAACAAGAACGCGGTAACCTACCGGCGGATCTCCCGTAAACAATAAACAAAGCCAACCAGCATTCTGCAGGTGACGTAAGAGAGCGACAAAAAAAAAGAAAGAAAGAAGGAGACCAGACAACAAAATACGTAAAAACAAAAGAAAAACCCTAGAATAGATTTTCGATTTAGAGATCACTTTCTTTCTCTCTCCTTCTGTGCTGCTAGTAGTACCACTAGCGTCTTCTCTTCTCTTCCTTGAAGTAAATCTTCTCCCGGAGCAGCCTCTCAGCTCTTTCTCCCTCTCAATACTGGATCCACTATTTTCTGCGGACTCCGATTCGATCCCGGTAAGTTTTTCTTTAAACATAAACTTTTACTCTGTTGAGTTTCGATTTCGGACTTTTTTTTCTTACGTGAGATCCGTGGGAATTTAGTTTTTTGTGTATGGATTTCGAAATCTGCGTTTTGGCTCTTTTGGCTTGATTGTTTTTATTTTATTCTTTGTGATTCGATTTCAATCTCTGAAAACCCTATTTTTATTCGCTGTTGCCTTTCGTGTTCATGATCTGGTTTTAGGGTTTTTTTTTTCTGTGTGTGGATTGAGATAAGCGTTGTTGATTTTGTGGTAAAATAACTGTTGTTGTGATTTAACTCAAAGCGGAGATTATTAAAAGGGTATATCATTTTAATGTAAATGTTTTTTTCTGTGTTTTATCTTGTTAAACAATCGAGCTGCGTGATATTTGGTTGATATTTGATTTGAGGGTTTTTTCATGGACCTCCCTGCTTTACTGGTTTCTTTCAATTAAATTTACAGTTTTTCCTTTATAGGCTTTTCTTATTTGCTGTGAAACTTACGCAGAGATCTCTACTTTTTTCTTGGCTCAGGCTCACAGGGCATTGCATGTTTCAGTGCTGCTGGTCATATAAGGTTGATTTTGGTGTTGTCTGATAGGCTGGAAATCTGGGGTTACTCTTCTCAGCTACTTTCAGCTCATCACAATGATTGCTTCTGGGAATGTAACAATGAAGAAGTTAACGATTAAGATTGCTTCCCAAAGAATACAAGCTATTCCTGGGAAAAAGTTGCTTGGTGCTGAACAGAGTTGCAGCGCTTCTATGGGTGAGAATCATGGTTCTCAGATGACAAAACAGAAATCTGTGGCTGCAGTTTCTAGGAAGCGTGGACCACCAGAGATGATAGAGTGTCAACAGCAGAAGAGGCAGAAGATGGACCGTAGTGTGACACAACAGTGTTCTTCCCTTCTAAAATCACTGATGGCTCATCCAGCTGGATGGGTTTTTAATAAGCCTGTGGATCCAGTAGCACTGAAGATTCCTGATTATTTCACTGTTATATCAAATCCCATGGATTTAGGAACAGTAAAGTCCAAGCTAGGAAAGAATTTTTATGCTAGCATCAATGAGTTTGCAGCTGATATCAGACTGACCTTTTCAAATGCCATGCTGTATAATCCTCCGTCAAATAATGTCCATAGAATGGCGGAGGAACTAAATGGGATTTTTGAGACAGGGTGGAAAGCTTTAGAGGAAAACTGGAATCATGAAGGACCAAAGTTTGGAAGTGGAAAGATTTCAAGTGGATGCACAACACAAATCGTCAAAGCCAAACAGAATTGTCTCAGTATGCCTTCTATGCACTGTACTACTCTGCCAAAGAGATCAAAAACATCCAAAGAAGACGTGATAAGGAACTTGTCCAATGCAAGTGTTATTACGGAAGTAAGTTATTCCTTCGGATTTTGGATGGATTGGGTCTGTAATGAAAAAGTAGAATATGGTTTTATCCACAAACAATGATTAATGTATATATGTCCCATGTAATTTGGTTGTTGTAATGTATATTCACAGTTTTTTAGTAATTGAAGTCTGCTATGTTCTATGTATTTTGGCTTTTCTAGTATATATTTTCGAAGTCTAAGTAATTCAAGGCTGTATTATTTCTGCTTTGTTTATAGGCAAAGCCTACTAAACCAGCAGAGATGCGCAAGGCCCTTGTGCCAAACTCTTACAAAGGTATGAAATGGCAAGAGTAGTGTTTCTGCTTTGTGGCTCTTTTATTGAGGTCTAATTAACAATGCATCTTATAGGTACTGATGGTGGTGGTAGACATGCATGTGGCTCTACAAATGTGAAGCCATTGTTGATTCCAGTTGCTTCAAACTGTGGTAAATGTGGCAGTAATGCTTGCCGATGCAGCCTCCAAATTGATTCATACCATACAAACTCAGGTGGATATCTCATTTCTATTTTCTTCCTCTGACTCTGTTTTGATAGCTAATATTTTTCTGACCATTGTATCTTTTTCCTTGGCTTAGATATATCTTCTGAGAGATCATCTGGGAGGGATCAGCATGCATGCAGCACTGATACCTCAAAACAGGTGTGTTAATATGTCCCCCATGATTTATCCTAGTGTCTGTCAAAATTCATTCTGTGGAATGTCTGATCAAGCTTTGTTTCAAATTCTGTTTTTTTCAGGTGAAAAGCATGCCTGCCACACAAACGAGCAAGTCAGATCCAGATTCTGATGGTTAGAAAATTCTCTCTTTTGGTATTATTAATATTAAAATGCTTAGCTTATGTTTATCTGACTTTTGCAATGGTGTTGCAACTGATATAATAGAGGCTGTTAGTGCTTTGGATGATGAGAATATATGCCCTGGTTCCCAGCTTACAACTCCTGCAACAGATGCAGCTTCTGGAGAAGGTTGGTTACTTGTAATTTCTGAATTAAGTGCTGGTGCTGGTAATTTCACCTGGTTTTAGTTCTGATTTTTTGATTTTTTTGTTGTCTGTTAGAGTTGAGCTCTCCTTTTGCTGTACCATTGTCTCCTACTAAAGCTCTTCGTTATGCAACAATAAAGCATCGATTCGCAGATACCATCTTAAAAGCTCAAAATAAGGCAGTGCTTGATAATGTAAGTTATATTTTTTGGGTGGGGTGTTGAATTTTGAACTCTTTAGAATGAGATGAGGCATACAATGGTATGGATGCCTGATTTTCATTTTGTCTTTCTTCTTGTTAGGGTGATAAAGCTGATCCAATGAAGATGCGGCAAGTGAAGGAAAGATTGGAAAGGCGGCAGCAGGAAGGTGATTTAAGTAACTTAATATCTTTCTAAATATAGCAAATTCATTTATTCCTTTTTAGAATTGTCCAGAACTTTTAATACAACTGGTTTTCTGATGGGGCACGGTTTGGATACTCTACCTTTTGGGTTGTCTTTGTTGATTTGCTGTCGTTTTTTTCCACCCAACTGTTGCCATTATATCTTGAATGCCATCATGAATGTGTTTGGAATTAGATGATTGTATTATGTCTTTGTTGATTTGGTGTTGGAAATTTTCCAATTTTGGTCGTCATATTTGTATATTTTTGTGAGAGATTGAAATTAGATGATTATATTATTCATCCTCATCTAATTGGTGTCCACTTTTTTCTATTTTGGTCCATTATATATCGTATGGGATCATGTATATGGAATGTAAATTGCCAAGTTTTCTAAGCGAGCTCTCTTCTACCTTCTCTGTTGCATGTCAATCTTTTTATGTTCATACCAGTTGTCATCTTTTGTTTTAAATGTGGGCTGTGGTTTTATGACTATACAGAGAAGGCTAGGATTGCAGCTCAAATCCGAGCTGCTGAAGCTGCCACACGAAGGAGGGAAGAGATGGAAATGAAAAGGCAACGGGAGAGGGAACGAGAAGCTGCTCGAATTGAACTGCAAAAGGTTTACCTGCGTTTTACAATTGAATTTGTAGATCTGGATTCTCCTGATTGCTGTTGCTTGAAATTGGCTCTTGTTGCTTTTGGTTGTCACCGCAGATGGAAAAAACTACTGGGATCGAACAGAACCTAGATATTCTAAAAGAACTGGAGATGCTCTGTGGCTGTTCAATATCACTGAATTACCATTTTGGCAGTGGAAGGATGGAAGTGGTAAAGGGAGAAATCGGAGCTTGCATTGGTAGCCCACTTGAGCGGTTGGGATTGTTTATAAAAGATGACATTGAAGACGTGGATGAGGAGTTTCTGGATGAAGATGGAGAGGAAGGAGAGATACTCTGTTAAAAGCTCGACAGACTTCTCTGCCAGTTGACAACATCTTTATGGGAAAAAGTTGGGGTGTAAATGGCATTAATTTTGTAGTGGGGATAGAGGGATCGTTGTAACGTAGAAGTAGCTGTATTTATGGGTCGAAGATAAGAGTCCGCTGGTTAACTCACCATTCGTCTCTTGAGAGCACTTGTAAATGATTTTTTCTCTCGCGTCGTATGAACGGTTCACACACGTGCGCGCGCGTGTGTATGTATGTGTGTAGATATGCTTACACTTGCACTTGAGCTATCAAATAGCTGTGCTGGGATTTTCTTCTATGTGATTGAAAGGTCAATACGTGTCTCCATCGGCTGGACCAAATGTTTTCCAACTAACCATTGACAGGAGCCCGAAACCAAGTGGCTCAAGTGAAAGGTCAACCCTAAAAGCAAAGGGGAAGATACTAAAGAAAATTAATGAAGTCCTTCGAAAATTAGACCAAGAGAAAATCCTTCCAGAAACCCCCACGTTGTGTTTGAAGGCGAAAGATCCTTCCATAGGACTAGAACATGCTCTGAAACACCGGCCACAATGTATTTCTTGGCATTATCCCCTGCACTTACCATTATTTTTGGATGTTCTTCCAACATTGTGATAAATGTTAATTGTGAAGGATTGATAATTTTTGGCGAAAATTATTATTTTGGATAGGTTTGGTTTAATTGTTGATTAATGGTGAAAATTAAATTGTGACATCATTATTATTTGAGATTAGTGATTTTGATATTATTATTTGAGATTTGTGATTTTTATATTATTATTTTTGGTATAACTTGAATTAATTGAGATTTTTTTTACGGGAATTGAAATATTGTTATGCTTAAAAGTGAATAAGAAGAATTGTTGGCTGGGATGGAAGATTTAAATTGAAGATAACAATTATTTATTATCTTGGTAGTTGGTTTGTAAAAAAAAAAGTGTCAATTTATTACGCTTAGAGATAATTAATGATGAGAATTAGATTGATTTTGGTTTTGTTATTACAATCACGATTGTGTTCATACATGCTGGCATGAAAAGGGAAGGAAATTCCTAATTGTCAGGAAATTTAGGGGGAAATGACTATTTTGATGCTAATCTCATAAACTAACATAAATGAAGTTCTAAATAGAGTAAAATTATGAAGGTTATTGAAAGGAGAATGTAGGGTCAAAGGTGGAATTTCTTCGTCTAAATATATACATAAATTAAATATTAGAGACAGATATGAACAAGAATGTTACTGGTTCTTCTGACAGCATTTCTGATAAGCATGAGCTGCTTAGTGTCAACCATAATGAGGCATCTCAAGCACAAGGACTCTTTCTTGATGCAGACTCATTAAATGGGAGGGCGACTCCCAGGATGTATTCATTGGGAAATATATTGCTCAGTGGAAACCCGATCACAGCACGTAAATTTGTTTTCCTTTCCTGCATGATAAAAAATAATAAACAACAAAGAATAAAGTTTAAATAATTAATTTTAATTAACAATTGAAAATTCAAGTTTTCAAATGTTGAGGTTGCTCGCAAGATAACATTGATGATGAAATCATCGATGGAAGTGTTTCAAAAAATTATAAATTGAAGCTTATAATTGATACTTGGTTTGGAAAGTGTATGGTTAATATATATATAAGGAAAAATTCTACCGGGAGGAGGTTGACAACGACATGTCAGAAAATTATGGGAGAATCACATAGCTATTAGGTAAACTTGAATTCAAATTGTGATATTTTAAAAAATATTAAAATTTTATTTTTCATAATCTTAACTTGCTATTTTTTTATGAACCAGGTTGCGTGATTTCTGGAACGAGGACTAGAAAAAAAAGAAAATAAATATGCAAAAAATTGAGGTCTTGAAGGGTATTTGGGGTGTTTATATCCAGCACATGATGTCAGAGTGTTTCTTAAGAATGGTCTGGTTTAGAGAACCAGACCAAAGAGATTCATTGTTTCATGACCACGCACACTAGCGAATCCATTTTATTTATTTAACATGTAAAGTGGATGGTAAGATTATATTTTATATGATACTTATTTTTAAAATTTTTGTGTTATATGAAAATATTTAGCTAATAATAGCTTTCTTTTGTAGGCTACGGTGCTTAGACGCGATCCAAGATTGATTGAGCTTTTTGTTGAAACCCACGTGCGGAAAGAGGACCACTGAAAAGGGATGCAACAGTTCGTGGATAGTTAAGCTTAAAAGTCTGTGGTAAGTTAGATTTCAACATTTTTTAAGTTATTATTATATTTATATTTTCTTACTTGTTTTTTTTTTTATTTCAAGAAACATATAACAATTGATTGCATAAGAGATACATGGACAATTCTTCGACCCATCCAGAACTCGATCTAGATTTATGGTTAGAGGCTAGATCTACCGATGGACTCAATACAGGTTTACGGTATCTTCAACACTATGGTCGTGGATATGCGGGTGGGCTGTAGTGTCTTGACCGTTGGGACCTTGCAATCGGGATCGAGCCAATAATCTCTAGCCATCCAGTCAATTGTTCGAGAACAATTTTAAGCTTAGTCGACCTAACTTAGAGCTGAGACGACTCAACTAAGGGATAAATTGAGTGTCATCGAGAAGCTGTTGGCAACTCTCACCGGTACCTGTGGTTCGCCTTGTTGCCCTTCTAGTTTTAGTGAAGATCCACCTCCGTCTCCTCCTCTAGCTTCTATCCACTAGATAGTTAAATTGTATTTAATAATATTTTTAAATTAATAATACAAATTTGATTTTTGATTTTGATTTTATTATGTTTTAATTTTTTTTAATTGTATTGTTCTTTTTAATTTTTTTTAAATAATTACATATAATAACGATGAACTTTGAAAAGCCAATAGAATTGCTGATAAACTAAGTCCTTTAGAGAATTTCAAAGACTTGAAAAGAAATTACAAGACTTGCCACTATTAGATGTAATTCTCCGACATGTTAATTTCGTCGGTAATATGCATATAATTATCAATAGATTTACCAATGGTGTATTCTATCGGTAATATGCCACAATTACCAATGAATTTACCAAGAGAATTAATGACGGTAATGTTTTTTGGTTGGCGCGATAATTCCATTGGTAAATCAATCAGTGATTATGTTATCGACAGATTGACCGACAAAATAGAAATCACTAACGATATGTTTTTCAACAACATGATTTCATTCGTTATTCCATTGATAATTTTATTTTTGACTGAGTCAGTGTGTTTAAACATCAACAGAATATTTTGTTGGTGAACTGTAATTTCTTGGTAGTGTAAGATTTTATTAGGTGATTTTTTTGTTACCCAACTAAATTTACTTCCATGTGTTATATGTGTGTGAGAATTCTTGGCGAGAGTTGTCTTCTCTTTCTCTTAATAAAACACCTTCTCTTAAACTCTAATGTTTATTTATATTAACACCTTTACAACTATGGAACTTATTGATTGTACGTTATTTTAGTGTACAAACCTAAAGTTTCATATGATCAATATAACCAATTTTTATTGTTTTTAAACTCGGTCCGGTCCAAGACCCAGGTTTCGGGTTTTGATGTGGTCACCGGGTTTTGACCGGGATGGCCGGGTTACACCGAGTCATGACTTTTTCTATTTTTTCTTCAACCTGACCCGGTTCCAGTCCCGGGTTGACCTGCCGGGCCGGGCTGGGTTTCAAAATTATAAACCATTGAGGAAAACCATCTCAAGATGTCTTTTCTTTATTCATAAATGGTATAGAAGTTTGAATTTAACATGAGGGGAGTTTTATAACTTTAAGTTACTTCTTTAAAAATCTAAGAAAAACATTTATAAAACTAGGAACAAAAAGAGAACAAAACATAAATTAATACAGTATTTTATACCATACAGATTAATTGTAAAAAAAGTGAATAAACAAACATATATAAAGTTTGTCATTAATTGTTAATTACCTGGTGGTTCATAGAATATGCCCAAGACATTTTGAAGGAGTCCAAGGCAATCTCAATCACAAGCATGGTTGTTTACCGATAATTAATTAATTAATAGAAAAGTGAAAGGTAGTAATCACAGGTTGTCAAGCCCACTTAGTTGAATCAATTTTATTATAGAAAATGGGATTTAAGCACGTTTTTGGCCGTATTATGGAGGTGGATTAGATCATGCTTCAAGTAACCTGTAAGAAAGATTTAGTCGGCGAAAAAGTATCATCCATTACGCAACCAGCTTGACTTCTCCGTTGCATTATAACAAGAGAATACAAGCAGCAATGGATACTTCATCTTGATTTGACTGCCAATTAAATATCGATAACGAAGCATCTTCCGTCGTCTATGTCGACACTGATCACTGATCCGTTTCTCTTTCCATCCTTTTCAAATGGATGCCAAAGATACGAGAGGGAGGACTTTTGACAGTCACAGAGGACCAGTTCTTGGTGTCAAGCACATGAACACCATCTTTCGCAGTTACATATATTTTCTGGGATTTCTTCTATATGCATGTGTTTACACTGTTTAATCGAGAAATCTGTGAAGGTTCTTTACTCAACTCTTCTAGAGAAGGGATCAACTCTTCTAGAAGTTGACACAGTCTTCCTTCTGCTTTCTGTACATATGAACATTTATCGCTATATATGTTCATATCCGCACTCTGTAGGTACGTGGGATGGGATGGTATGCGTTGGAGTAGAAGCTTTTTTACGTCGTAGAAAACAACATGCGGCGTCGCTAACATGTTTTGAAAACTATTATCTGTGAATTCAAGATTCAATGCCCCACGTTTAATAAAATAGATTGACTTCATATACGCTAGTAAATGTTACAAAAAAAACCAAGAAGAAGAAGACGAAGAAAAAGAAGATGTTAACAGTAACTAAATATTAAATTGTAAAGCTAAGAAATAAATATGTATTAAAATATTTTATCTTGTGTTATAAATTAAGATCTTTTAATTTATTTCACTTAATTACTTGGTATTAATTTTTTTTATAGAAATAATAATAATTTAAATTTTATCGTAACAAACTAACTTGCTGGTGTGCTAGTCAATTTTTTATTCACATCTTTAATTTCGCAAACAAATCTAATATTTTATTTTTTATTATTTATTTAATAAAATCCAAAAGCAATTATAAGACATACCCAAAAACAAATCTTGATGATTTAAATTAAGAATAAAAAAGATATACTCTAACTAAAACACTTCCATCTCATTAATGTGCAATGATTTTTGGAAAAAAAAATTTCTCTTAAACAATATTCTATTATTATTTCAAAATAAAGTTTTAATTAAAAAAATAGTAACATCTTGATAATTCTAATGCGACAATATTTAAAAATATAAGAACAATACAATGCATAGAATTCATTGGCAATTTCGTTAGACGCAACCCAATAAATTAACCTTAAAACCTAATAATTTGACTCCTTATTACCTAGTTTAAATTTCAAATTAAATTATTTAAGAATTGATCTGATATGATGCAATTGACAAGTCTAAAAACAAGCCATGTAATTACTAAAAAAATTATTCCACTTCAAGAATTTCAAGTCAAAATTGGTTATATATATATATATATTAGGCTGTAAGAAAAGAATGATGGTTAATATTTTTAAAATGACAATATAATTTTATCCAAGAAAAAGTAATCATTCAATGATTACTTTTAAGAATTTAACAAAATAATATAACAATATCTAAGATCTATTAATTAATTTAAGAATTTAACAAAATAATATATGTATAGATTTTAAATTAATTAATTTTTTAAAAAATAAATTTTAATTTAAAAAAATACCAAACACATGGGTCTAGGTGGCATAACAAGCCAGCCCCATTAAAAATAAGATTTGATGTGTGCCTAGTAGCCCATGCGTGTACACCTAAATATTTTTTCTCTTTTTAAATTGGATGGATGACACTTGCTCCATCAATTTTTTTTTTTTTAAAAAAGGGACAATGCATCATATGTTTATCAAGTTTTTTATAATAAGGAAATGACATGAAAACTAAGTTAGGGTTTTTTGGAACCATAATTCTTTTTAACCCATCTCACCTGAAAACATTTAAAAACACTCTTATAACAACAATAAAATGATACCTCAACTCAAATATTCTCTATATAAGTTTTTTTTGAAAAATAACTCTCAAGCTTGATTTTTTTTTTCAACGCCATTGAAGTCTAAAAAACATTTCCGCGACACTCCTCTCTTCAAGAATAATAACTCGCCAAAATTATAGTTTTGTGTTAATGAAATCTCGTCAACGGAACATTTCTCATCTTCTTTATTGTTTTCAAGTAATCCTCTCTTCCCCTTATACACAAGGACTGATATGTAAAGAAAATAAAATTTTAAACTAAAGCGCATAATTGGAAAACTAAAAAGACCATAAATGAAATTGTAAAAATCTTAAATCATTGCTTTTAGAAAATATGCCGATAATATAGTAATTTATAAAAGGCTACAAATTGGTTTTATTATCAAACTTGGTCCTAAAACTATATTTTTTTTAATCAACAAAACCAAATCTTGTTTTACCGAATTGAACATTAATCTAACACTGAAATATCATTTTGACACCAAGAAAATCTTATAGAAATTTATTTAAAATAAATTTTGAACCCAAAATACCATTTAATATAATTAATTTGTAAGGAAAAATCTAGATAACAAATGATGATTAAAATAAAAACTTAAATGCATTATTTCATAGTGAAATCACCTTGACTTTTAGTTTTTTTTTTGTAATTATTATTTATGGTATTTTTTTATTGTGTGTGTATTAAAACCATATACAAGTATAAAGTTAATATCTTTTACATAGGTTATTTAAATAAAAACTAAAATGCATTATTCTATAGTCAAATCAGCGTTTAGTTTTTTTTTTTGTAATTATTATTTATGGTATTTTTTATTATATGTGTGTATTAAAACTATATACAAGTATAAAGTTAATATCTTTTAAATACTTTAACAAATAGGAAGATAAAGTCACAAAATTTCAATATTATAAAAATATCTAAAAGAGATGGTGATTAAATTGTTAATCATTTTATAAAATACTATTGATTTCTAAGGTTTTTTTTTTTATTTTGGTCCTTCAATTTATTTTTTTCCCTTCTATTATCAATTTTTGTTTTTAATATCACCCTTCACACTATGTTTATTGGGTATTGTCCGTAATGATATGTTTTTTATAAGGTTATTGTAATGTAAAACAACCTCGACAATGGATATTGATGTTCAATTTTACAAAAAAAAATTTGGTTTTATTCTTTGCAAATAAATAAAAATAAGAGGACCAAAATTGACAGTTTAAAACAAAAATTATTTTTTACAATGCTCATTCAAAACCTTTTTGAAAAGAAAAAAAATCCTTCTTCAATTCCTTTTGAAATTATATGTTTTGATCAAAAACTTTATTTGTCCATATTTTGATCCCTAAATTTGAGATATGAGTAGTGAGACTCATCAAAAATTAACAGAAAAGAACAAAAAATTTATGATTGTTTTGTCACAGTTGACCACATTCTTGTAACAAAAAAAATTGATTTCATCTTAACAGTTCTATTCTGAGGAGTTCTATTGAGATATTTTTAGCATTCATCTTTCTAGAAAAAATAGATCGAGTTTGAGAAAAAAAATTTTAATCTAGTATGATTTTGCGATTTTTTCCCAATTTATGGTTGTTTTGAATTGAAAAATTACTTTATTGATACTCTAATGGTGTTTGTTACATATTTTTAGATGAAAAAAATTGAATAGTAGTTGGTTCTCTCGACAACAAATGCACAATGTATTGTTCTTATATTATTTTAATACATTCGAGTCAAGATTATCTATATATAGTTTTTTTTTTAAACTAAATTTGCTTTTATGTTTTTGATGAGCAATTGTCTAAAAAAATATTATAGTGGAAAAATGGTAAAAAAAGGGAACACATTAATGAGATAACCATATGATAGATTTTTTTATCCTTATTTCAAATTATCTTGATTTTTAAATATTTATTCTGATCATTTTTTATTTTTATAGTATTAATAACCCATGACAAAAAAAAAAGATATTCTTTTTATTTAAAAAAATATTAATATGAAAAGAAGGGTTTATACTAAAAAACAATCTTCTTTTTCAATGGAGATGAAATTTTTTTAATATAAATAATATTTTTGTATAATTAAATAAAAAATTAAAAAGTTTTTTGTGTAACGCAATCAAATATCTTAATATAAATATTTAATATTGATAGCCTTTCAGGCTTATATAATTCTTTATTTTTTCTTATTAAACATATGCATCAACTTTTTATTTTGTAATTTTTTTTCCCTTGCAACGTTTTTTATTCTAATTTCTGAATTTTTTTTATTTCATTAATTTACATTGTGTTTGCTAGAAATTGAACCTATAATTTATTTTGATTGGGTGGCTATAAGATCCTTATGGTGTCAAAAAACACCTTGATATTAAGTTAATGTTTGTTTTGATAAAATAAATTTTAATTTTATTGCTCAGAATAAATTAAGATTGAAGGGACCAAATTTAACACTTATATAAAAAATCAGCGTCTTTTTATTCTTTTTTTATGATACAAAATGAGTGAATTTTAAGATTTTGGCCCACAAAGTTTTTTTTGTTTTATATTATTAGTTCTTTCAGTTTGAAAATTTTATTTTATTTATATTTTCTCTATGACATTGGGTGATGAGAGTGAATTGCTAAAAAAATTGAAGAAGAAAGAAAATTATTAGCTGTCCATGTTTTGACAACCAAAAGAATTTGATCTGGGTGTCAATGAGTCTCATTTTAAAAGAGAAGTTCATTTTAGTTGTTTTTGACCCTTTACATTGTTAGAAAACATATACACTTTTTTATATATGTACTTCTTTTTTTTAGGTTCTTTAATGATGATTTTTGTTTTGAATTTTATTTTGCAGCTTTCTACACTTATTTATTTTTATTATTGTATAATTAAATTAAAAAAAAAATAGATCCTAAAAGACAAATGTATTAAACCTAATCAAGTTTATAATCTGGATATTGTGATTTTGGTATGTTAGCCTAGATTAACTTGAGTTAGATTTAGGATGTCATCATCACAAAATTTTTTTAAAAAAAATTAGAATGATACCTTCTTGATTATTTTTTTTTATAAAGTGAAATCATATTTTAACTTGTTTACATTTGAACTCATTACGTCGACATGGTCTCATCGAAGTAACTTTTGATTGATTTAGTTTTAAATGATTGGCCCATGAGGTATTCAGGTTGACTTATTATACAAGTCAAGTTTAATAATATTTCTAAAAGTTCTTCATGGCACGCGC
>Ga0325411_1001409_pt1 | contig 26775 bp, 12 predicted proteins | sample PopdelMetagenome_13_FD_206181 | JGI IMG/M metagenome (GOLD analysis project Ga0325411, IMG submission 206181) | Populus deltoides microbial communities from Bellville, Georgia, United States - Xylem-PdIQD-R4 | ecosystem: Host-associated > Plants > Phyllosphere > Stem > Wood/Secondary xylem...
AAGTTGGCAAGAAAAACAAAACCATTAGTAGTCTAAATGGCAAGATATTATTTGATATTGGAGTAGATTTGAATCTATAAAGAAAAATATCTTTCATGCAAGATGTTATATAAAAAATTATATAAAAATTAAGTTATATAATGAAAATTGTGTTAATATGGCTAGTATTATAATTATTTGGAAGTTGAATCTCAACACTATAAAGTATTATACACCTTATAGACTTATTAAATGAATATGGTGAAGTTAAAATTAATAAACAGGTTTTGGTTTTATTTTTCGTGGAAAATGCAGTGATGAGGTTTTGTGTGATGTGATTTCTATACATGTGTGACACTTGTTATTTAGAAGGCCTAATAACTTTGGGAACGACTTTGGTTGAGTCATTTTTTGCTTCTGTCGTCGGCTGAGAAAGCCTTTGGAGGGAACAGTGTTTATTGGGAGGATCCTTCCCCGTTGTAGCCATTACACCTTCATATTTGACAGTGATCCACATCGATGTATAGAGTCTCCACCCTTTCTTGCAAGAAAATTCATTCTACCTAAAGATGCAGAGTACCAAGGGCTAGACAGAAGGAAAGAGTAAGGTCTGAAAGACCAATAAGTGGTTTTGGATATCTTATGCAATCAATTGATTCTTTCATGCGCTTAAAATTCAAGCCATGAAAGTGAATTTTTGGATTAGAAAACATGGCCTCAGAGACCTTTCCTAGGTGGATCGAAGAGCTACTAACAAAAGGGCGAAGTCGAGATGGATTCACACATAAAATAGACGTGGACGGATGGAAAGCCCGGAGACCAGAGACCGGAAGAAAATATCCATTTTTTGGGTGATAGTTTGATAGGAAAATAATACATGATAGGTTTAGAAATATATTTTTTTTTGTAAAAAATAGAAAATTCATTACTCTTGTATCATTATTATTGAAATAGGTCTATGAATACCAATTGAAATTGAAAATAAAAAGTGAGGTTGAGGAGAGTATAAATACAAATTAGGTCATGAGTTTTAAAGAGAGAAGAAAATCAAATTTGATTGAGAGAGAAAAGAATAGTGAGTTGGCAAAAGATGGATAGAAAAATATAGAGAAAAAAGCAAATAAAATAAAAGAGATTTTGAGGGTAAAACAAAGAAGCATGTGAGCTTTATGTAAGCAAGAATGTTGTTAAGAATGTTCTTTATACAATCAATCCTTTGTAAATTAGTATTGTTGTTTCTTTGTTGTAGGATTATAAGGATGTAATGCCTATTAATAGTGTTTCTAGTGGTAAAGTATATGATTTGGTTATTTTTATGGAAATTTGCTAGAAATTTAATGTATTAATTGCATCACTTACTGAAATTATTAAGAAAACTTTTGGTTTTTATAACTATGCATCTAAAGATAACAAAGACCATAGGTGTGTTATATTTGAATAAGGTGATTTGGTCTAGATGCATATGAGGAATGAAAGATTTTTAGCCTATAAGAGATGTAAGTTGTATCATAGAGGAGATGGTTTATTCTAAGTTCTTGAACGAATCAATGACAATTCATATAAAGTGAATCTTCCATATGAATATTAGTGTTATTTTTAATGTTTTATGTTTTTCTCTGTTTGATGTCGGAAATGATTTAAGGTCGAATGTTTTTTAAAAGAGCATGAATTATAAAAATTAATATGCATTACCAAATGATTCATTAGAGATACCAATTAGACCAATTACAAGTCAAGGAGTAAGAAGATTAAAGAGGTATTCAATGGGCCTATTTAGGATATTTAGGACAAGTAAAGCTTTCATACTTCAACAATGAATAATAAGGCTTTAATTAATATGATCCATGCAAGAGTTTGACAAGTTTAAGTTGATTTTGGGCTTTATTTTTTCTAATTCATATTTTTACGCTAATAAACAGAACTTTTTACCTAATCGTTGGATCAAGATGAAATGTTGCAAAAAAATTATAAAGGTTTTGTTTTCTATAACATTAAAGTTTTATAGAAATCAGACATCAGGAAAATCTTGCGATAAGGTCTAAAAGTTGTTGTGTAAGATTTATATTATTTTCCTAGTTGATCTAATATTATTTTTTCTATTTAGATTAGTACTACTATTATTTTTCTAGACTTGTTTAAGATGTTTTACCTAGTATAATATGATTATTTAACTTTTATTTAGTTTTTTTATACTTGGTTTATTTTTTTAATAATATTGTGTATACAAGATTGCTCATACTCTTGATTTTTCATTGAACTCTTTTGGACTTATCAAAGATTAATTATTTTTGTGGTGTTCTTTCTTATGCCTTGAGTTTTTTATTTGTTATAATTAAAGGGTTGAGATCTTTTTCATCTAATAACTTTGGTGTCTTAGTTCAGATAATTATTATGTCAAGTTTTATCTTCAATATGATATTAACTTTCATGAATTATTTTTATCTTCTTTGTGGATTCAAGGGTTCTTACCCTCTGAGTTCACATCACCTGGTTGGTAAGTTGTCTCTTTGTTTTCCCTTCTACTCTTCTCTCCTCGTTTAAAAATTATTTAGGTCGGGTGGAATGACATTAAGGATTAAATCAAAGAGTTATTAGATAATAGAGACTAAACTAAAAAAGGGTTTGGATTGTGTGGATTCAATGACGGGACTCAATTGAAGACCTCTTATAAAAGCAGGGACTAAATTGAACAAAAAGAACAAAAAGGGCTAGAGCATGTAATACACGTGCTAGCATGTGAGAAGTGCCATCGAGTTTAGGGTAACACATGATACATCATTCAACCTCTAAAAGCGGTCGTCTTTGATGTCCTTAAAACTATCACGTTGTTGCCCTTTTTTCAAAGTGAAGCATGTGTATAATGGAGCTTTAAAGTGGCTTCGATAACTTTTTTTTTCTTCTATTTGTTTCCCTCCTTTCCTTTCTCTCTCCTTCCTTTATTTCTCGCATATGAAACTTCTTCTTCTTTCCTTTATGGATGAAAAAGCTTGGATTTTTTTACTAATTTTCAATTTAGTCTTTTTAGTTGTGATTATTTGGAAAACAAAAAATTAGAATAAGTTTTTTCAAAATTACATGTCAACTTAATGATAGGATTTTTTTTGAATCCACAAAAATCTCAAATCAAGTTTGTTGGAATAAATCATCAAGATCAATCTCGAATAAAATCAATGTGAAATGATTAAATTAATAAACAAAAAAAATACATGAATGAAAAAAAAAAGCAAAAGAAAATTGGCACCGTGCGAATCCATAATGCCAATGAGTCTGCTGTTACAGGAGAAGGAATAGGGAATCACCCATCTTCTTCAGTTTTTGTCAATGATTATTTAATCTTCTCATCATTGTTGACAACTAATATAACTATTATTATTATTATTATTCATCTCTTACCACTATTGTTATTGTTCTTTCCAACTTGATCATTACTGATTTTATATATATATATATATATATATATATATATATATATATATATATATATATATAAAACTAAAAGGTACAATGAAAATATTGTGGATTGTGTCTTAAATCATTATGAATTGCAATAATGATTCCTTTTTTGTCTTTTTTTTGCCATATCATCTAGTTCTTTTTCTTCAATTTCATTCTTCGTTGTTGTGATGATTACAGATTAAATTTGATTTCTTTCTATCTGGTTCTCATGTTAAAGAAAACATCTTTGATATTGGGTCGATACTCAATTTTGCAAAAAAAAAAAATTGATTTTTTTATTACAAAAAATAAAAATAAAAGGACTAAAATTGAAAGTGAGGAAAAAACTGGAACCTTTTTTTTAACTTGGCACTGTTCATTCAAAATATTTTAGGAAAAATACCTTGATATTTTTCTCAAATTCTATTTTTCTTTTTTTAGTTTGGAATTTATGCATTTTGATCCAAAACTTTATTTTGTTCACGTTTAAGTTTCTAATTTCAGAAATAAGAGAGAATTCATTAGTTGTCCACATTCCAATAATAATAATAATAATAACTTATTCTTAGTGTCAATAAGTTCTATTCAATGAGTGGAGTTCAATTTAGATGTTTTTACCCTTCATTTTGTTGTAAAAAAATAGATTGGGATCGAGAAATAATTTTTTTTAATTTTTCAACCAAGTAGGTGTTTTAGGTTGAGATATTAGTTTGTTGGAATTTTAAGGGGTTTTGTTTAGGTGTTTTCGTATGAGAACATGTTGAAAAATGAGTTTTTTAGGGTTTCAAAACTCAGAGTCAATTTTTTAATTACTAGAGATTATAAAAAATATTGCTAATGACAACACTTTTACGCTACAATAAATAACATGTCATCTAATAAAAAAAAAGGCCTAGTGGCACTTGACATTTTTGCTAGCTGGCCTCGTGTGTGGGCCTAGCATGTTAGGTCTAGAGGCGTACAACATCTTTTTTTTTCTAATTTAGATTAATTAATTTTAATTTTAATTTAAAACTTTATATATATATATTTTTTACTTTGCATTTAAATTAATACTCTCTCTGTTTTTTTTTAATTTGCAATTTTTTTGTTTTTAATTATGTTGTATTTTTATAATGTTTTAAAAAGGTTATTGTAATTTATCTTTATATATATATATATATATAAATAAATAGTATTTGCATTATGTATTTATAAAAATAAAAATAATTTGTTCCTGGTAAGAAAAATAACCTCAAAGATATAAACAAAAACATATAAATTTAACGGAAAATTCAGAGCCATGTATTTTTATATTTATCTGTCTTTTGTTTTTATGGAAAAAAAAACTAGCCCTTTTTTTAGTATATAATTAGAACTAACAACTTTTTCCCAGTTTATTGGTTCATATAATTAAACATAAATGGTATCTTTAAGTTTCTCAATTAGAAAAAAAATCATGATATAATAAAACACATCCACAATACTAACATATTCTTCTACTATATGAAAAATTAACTTGAGATGTTATCAACAATGTAGCATTAACAAATTGTTTTTTTTTTTTTTTGCATTTATTGGCATATATGATTCTCAATTTATTTTATTAAATGTATTTATATGCTTTTTCATTGATAATTAAAATTTCTTATATCAAAAAATATGTTGACAATTTTCGCAAATTCAATTTTTTTACATTATAAAAAATTGATTTGTTGCATCTATCCAACATAATTACCGTTAAAACATCATATGACTACAATTGCATTTATCATAATCACTAGTAATATTATCTTACCATTAACCATTTATTTATTGTATTTTAAAAAATATAAATTAAAAACTATATAGTTGTAAAAACATTCCAATACAATTAATGTAACATGATAAAATTTCCAATAAAAAAATTTATGATAGGTTGGTGGTATCATCAAAGTTGCATGTGTTACATTACGTTGCCATCAACCCTTTATTTATTATATTTTTGCAAAAGAATGAATTAATTGAGAACTATAATTAATTGAGAACTAGAAAAGATGTTATCCATCCCTTAAAAGGATTTAAGAAACAGGTTTAGGTGCGCATGCCTGAACTTTTTTATTAAATATCTAGGTTTGTTGGGCCATCAAACATGTCGTTTGCCCCCTAAAAAGATTTTAAAAAAAGGCCTAAAAGCCCAAGCCGAAGCTCTTTTTTAAATGCTCATCCATATGTGTTTGGCCATCAGGCATGCATCCCTTGTTTTTTTTTTTTAAAGCCTTTTTAGGTGAAAATAAATTTAAGAAAAAGATGTATTAAACTTGGTTGATTCCATGACCCAGATCCAAGATTTGAGGGGTTAATCCATAACACGTGAGTTGTTATTATTATTTTTGTTTAATGCATTTTTGGTCCTTGAATTGAAAAAAAAATAGTTTCATCCTTTTGTTATCAATGCTTTATTTTTTCTACTTTAAATAAAAAAAAACCTCTTTTTATTATTTAACTTAAAAAAAAATTAGGCATGTTTTTGCTATCTTAATCCCACATGCATGTCTTGGTTATATTTTTCTCTAAAAAATGTATTTCATACAAAAAACAATTATCATGTGTTTTATTGTCATATAACTACATGAAAAGTAACATCTGGGATAAAAAAAAAGAACTTCTTAAGTCAAGTGACATGCATAACTTGAATCATGGGTTTGGTTGGTTGACTTAAGTTCACTTAGGTCTTTTTTACATTGAGTATTGTTTTTTTTTTTTACAAGTTTTATCTTTCGGTATTGAGTTTATTAGAAGTTAAACTTTCAAATTTGTTTTGCAAGATTGTCCCTACAAGTTTCGTACGTCAACCTGGGTTGACCTAGATGAATATACTATATTGTCGTTTCAAAAATAAATAAAAATATCGTTTAATATTTCACCATCTCAATATTTTTTTTTAAAAAAATACATCCAACATACAACAAATTTTGAATTCATGGTTAATTGTTTTCAAGAAACATATTGGTGATAACTAGACATTGTTTTTGTGTTTGAAATTTTTTTTCTTCGACTTGCGACGTAGTGCGGGCCAATAGTCTAATCATGATTTAGAGCTTGTAACATAATTTTTCATTTTATTTAACAAAAATAATTAACAACAAATATATGACAAGAAAGTTTAACTTAAAGGTTTTAGCCAAAGAAATCCATTAATTTAATTCTCTTATACACCTTTTCCATCTAACACACAAATAAAAATAAAAAAATGCATTTACATTATTGAATATTGAAATATTGTATACATAACAACAATCAATGGTTGATTTTGTATTTATTATTTGACTAAATAAATAAATAAATATGAGCATGTGGTTTCTAAAACAACTATAGTCATTGATTTCATTTTACATCATCATTGTCAAAGGAAAAATAAACCTTGAATACTACCATAGAATTGGTGGTTATAGAATCTCCTATTTAATATCATTTAGGTAATATTTAATTATTGTCTTGGGATAAAAAAAAATTGAAGAAAGTTAAGACAAAAAGAGTATATCCCTATGGTTTTTATTTTTATTTTAAAAGGATAAAAATTCATTTTAAAACTATCATAAAAACAACTTTATTTCATATATTTGTTTGTCTGCTAACCATTAAGTAATTGACTTTAGGCATTATTGATAAGGGAGATAGGACTCATTTTCATTCTCCCAATAATATGACTAAATTCATCTTCGTTTGCTATTAATTTAATTGGCTTTGATGAAGTTATTTCAAATTTTATAACCGATGATGATGATAAATAGATATTAGAATGGTAAAAATAAAAAAAATATAAGTTTTAAAATGAAGAAAGAATATTTTTGCTTGTATTATAAATGAGAGCATTACATATTAGAAAGTATTAAACATGGGCTTGCGTTATACTGTGGGGCCGAACCATATTTCTTGGAACATCCAATCTTTCAAAACATTGTTATATCCAAATATCATACCTTAATGAAAGATTAGGATCCATTTCTTTCTTCTTTTTTAACTTAAATTTCTCTTTAGAAATGACCATGTAAGTTTTCTATCTTGTTAGAAATTCTACCGAAATTTCAGCAGAATTTTCCTTGTATTAGAACCATATCAAGTTATCAACATCTTCAAATCCAACATAATCATCATCACATCACACGGTCCAACCATCCTGGACCATATCCCACCTCAACACTACTCAAATCTCTCATACTTTCAATTTCCACAATTTATCAATCAATATAGACAAAGATTCACAATGAAAGAAATATAGGCGGGTAATGGATAAATGAATATATATATATATATATATATATATATATATATATATATATTCATTATATAAAATGATTAATTTCATGATTAACGTAAATGATTCTATTAATTATATATGGACAACAAGATTACAAAATATACTAAGACAACAAAATAACCTCTTAAGAAATAAATCAATTATGTCCTGTGATATATGATGGACCTATATATATACAACAATAAAATGACAATTAATTCATCACTTCCCTTCATAAATAATATCAATATAATACAAAATTATGACTCACAATTATAGCTAGTTATCCTTAAAATTTTTATTTGCAAACTCCTTTACTTTTATTTGATAATCTTCATTTAATTACCATTCTAGTTATAACACCATTCCATATTAGTAAATAAATCATTTTTAACTATGAAAATAATTGTTCTCGACTTTCACCCTACCATGGCAACCACAAAATTTTTGGAATCCTTTTTATTTTAGAAACAACATACATTGACTTCTTTTTTTCTAAAAAAGCATCAAATATTAGTTTTCATTCACTCATGAATGCAAAAATAATCATTGGCTTCTTTTCCATAATGAAAGCAACATACATTGGTTTTCTTTATTAAAAAAGCAATATACATTGGCTTCCTTTCTGTCGCACGTCCCCTGGTGCGGCGATTTGGTGATTTTTGTTCGTTTGCTTGATTTGAGGTCTTGGGAGTCGCCACTTAGTATTTAATTGAGGGTTACTAGGAAACCTGATGTACTGGTCTTTGTCAGAAATTTAAGGGTAAGGGACTGGTTGTGGCTAGGAATGTATTAGCACCCCTAGCACAACTTACCTGAGGTAAGCTACTTTGCAGTTTGATATGATTTAAAAATTTGAAATATTGATCAAATTCTAAGGTTTTAATAAATCAGTTATTAAATCCCAGAATATATGTAGAAACATGTTCTTACATTTTCTTGGAAAATATAACATTATTTTATTTGTCCTTAAGATATTTAACCATATTCAAATTAAACACCTAATTCTTTTTGTCTTTTTTTTGTAAATTTTAATTTTTCTTATTTTATTTGTATTTTTGAAAGCGAGCAATATCAACGTCAACTCAACAAAGAAAATTAGTGATCATAAAATTTACGCGTTAAAAGTTGAATGCGTTCCAAATACCTTTGAAAATTTAAATTCTTTTGAGATGACGTTGAAAATGCTAAAAACAATGCAAATATATCAAAAATGCATTTTTTAGGGTTTTCATTGCTTTTTTCTATTTTTGGTTTTTTCTGTAAATTTATCAAAAACATGGGTCAAAAATTAGGTAGCAACACTTTCCATAATGGAAGTAACATACATTGGCTTCCTTTCCACAATGGAAGTAACATACATTAGCTTTCTTTATTAAAAAGCAACAAACATTGGTTTTCATTCATCATGAAAACAACATAATCATTAGCTTTCTTTCCATAATGGAAGCAACATAATCCTTGATTTTTTTTTATATATCTCTTCCTTGAGCATAATTATCACATTAACTCCATATATCTTTTACATTTCCCATTCAGAAGAGGATTTTTCAATTGAAGTGAAATGAAAGGAATAAATTATCTAATAAAAAAGACTAAGGCGCATGAATACCTACTTGTTATTTAAACTCTAGATGTGACACCTTATTGTTGTCCTGCTATCGCAACCTTTTTTGGACCAATAAAGATTCATACATCATCAACAATTCCACTAACACTGAAAACTTCATCCCAATTCTCATTATATCCAAATTTTAACTTACTAAGTAGAATAAATTTCTTAATCCTTCACACATGTACATTATTTTTCATTTTTTTTATATAATTTAAATAATTTCAAATTCTATATCAATGGTACTTCCAAGCAAAGATTAGAGATTGGTCATTTTTTTGTTAATTCAATTTAATCCCCTCATAGCATTTTTCAATGTTTCAATTATAACTAGAGTTTTAGAGCTCAGTTTTAAGTGTGGTTAGCCTTTTTAGAAAGGTAAGACAACATGATACAACTTTATGAAGGGTGATAAACCTAGTTTTGCCATTTATACATCAAAATGCACCCATTTCAGCAGCATATAAAAATTATCCAGTAGCATCTAGTTAGACATTTCTTCAGTTTTAACCGCATACCTGGAGTTTTATAACTTCAATTTAAGTAAAACCAGTTGCATTTGAAAGCTAACATCCACATCTACAACTTTTATGAAGGAATATATTTTAAATTCTGTCATTCTCAAGCCTAGTTTTTCTGATGAAAGTTCATTGATGAAACTACCATAATTTTGGCTTAACAACTTAACAAACAAGTGTTTTCATTTGTTTCCCTATCATTCATGATAACTAATTCCATTCACTATGTCTTATAACACTATCAAGTGTGTGTGTGTATCAATCAACTCACCAATTCTATCTTTATTCAATCATTCCTCATTATAAGCAACATCATTTCATCAATAATAATATCAAAAGAGACAACTAAAGCTCATAATCACAATTTCACATAACACTAACATATTCAATATATTTTATAACATATGTTTATACAATCTAATCCTTTTAGATGCATTACTTACCCTTAATAGATGATGAATTAAGAGAAAGATGTACAAGTTTTCTTCACTTTTCCCTTCCACGCCTCATTTCCTCTAAAAACCCACACTTCCAAGCTCACTTTCTCCTCAACACCTTGAATCTTTTGTTCTTTGTCTCTAAAAATCTAATAAGTCTATGTTTTTTTTAGTGATTGAACAAAAAACTTAGAAGAATTTCATGGATTCTCCTCCTCTCTTAATCTTTCTAGAATTTTCGGCCAACTTGGCTTCCTTTAAAAGCCAAGTATTCTATTTTTTTTAATTACAATTTTTCTTTTTTACTTAAACCATTTATTTCTGGGTAAATTTCCTTTTCCTAATTCTATCATTTGTTTATTCCAAGTCCAAGTTGAGTTATTTTGACTTTCATTGAATTATATGACATATTCATTTTTATTCCAACCTCTCCAATTTGTCATCTTCCCAACAAAATAAATAGTTATTCCACTCATTTAGTATAATATTGTTCTTACTACCTGTGTGAATTATGTCCAAGGGTTTATATTTCTCTCGTCTTTATAAAAATCTCATCCTTGGAATTGGTGTTCATACCTTTTTGTGAAAATAGTTTTAAATGTTTTTTCATCATTTTTTACTCCCTTTCCCAAGTTTCTTCTTTAATTTTGGAACTTTTCCATAATATAACCTTCTTATTCCTCAATTCCTTTACACTTCGGTCTAAGATTCTCACTAGCTATACCTCCATAGTTAAATCTTTACGGATTTCTATAGGAACTTGTGGCAAAACTCTTGTGAGATCCAACTCTACTTTATGACGTAGTGATACATTGAATATGTCATGTATCCTTGCCAAATATGAAGGCAATGCTAACTGATAGGAAATGAGACCAATTCTTTCAATAAATTCAAAAGGACCAATATATTTAAGAGCTAATTTGCCTTTCATACCGAAACAAACAATGTTCTTCCATGGTACAACCTTTAAGAATACTTGATTCCCCACCATGAATTCCAACTGTCTTCTTTAATTGTCCGTGTAACTCTTTTATCTATCTTGTGTTTTTTTTCATCCTTTCCTGTATTAACCTCATTTTATCAGTAGTTAACTGCACCAATTATGGTCCTAGGAGTTTCCTCTCACCTACTTCATCCCATCATACAGGAGTTTGATATTTTCTTCCATACAATGCTTCATAGGGAGCCATACCAATAGTAACCTGGTAACTATTGTTGTATGAAAATTCCACTAATGACAAATGCTCTTTCCAGTGTCCCCCAAATTCTAGAATGCAGGACCTTAATAAATCTTCTAAGATCTGAATGGTTCTTTCAGACTAACCATCTATCTGTGAATGAAAAATAATGCTTAAGTTCAACTTTATGCCTAAAACACGTTGTATACTTGGACACAATCTTGAAGTGATGTGTGGGTCTCTATCAAAGATTACGGATACTGGAACCCCATGAAGTTGAACCACTTCATTAACATATAATCTAGCCAATTTATCAATAGAATCACTTATTCTCATCAATAAGAACAAATTAGACTTAGTTAATCGATCCACAATCACCCAAATTGCATCATTACCCTTCTTGCTTCTTGGTAAACTCGAGACAAAATTGATAGTGATATTCTCTCACTTCCATTCTAGAATCGAAAGAGGTTGCAATTTTCTAAAAGGTTGTTGATGTTCTACTTTTACTTGCTGACATACTATATATTTTTCTATATATTTAGCTATTTCTCTTTTCATCTTAGGCCACTAGTAATTCTCTTTTAGATCCCTATTCATCTTAGGCCACTAGTAATTCTCTTTTAGATCCCTATACATCTTAGTACTTCCAGGATGAATTGTAAGTCTAGACTCGTGTGCCCCATTAAGAATTTCTTCTTTTAGAGCTCTATCATTTGGTATACAAATCCTTTTTCCCATTGCTACCATTTCATTTTTCAATATACCAAACAATGAATTTTGTTCCTACTTTATTATCCTTTTTGTCTTTACTAACTCATTATAGGTTTTCCAAGTTTCTAAAATTCTATTTCTCAACAGTGGTTGTACTATCAATTTTATTAGAGTGATCCCCTTACTCCCATACTCAATTATACTCCGTATTTAGTCAATTCTAAAAGTTCCTTTTTGTCTCTAGCTAATACACCAATAATCATTATATTATTCTTTCGACTCAAGGCATTAACTACCACATTTGCTTTTCTAGGATAATAATCAATAATACAATCATAATATTTTATTAGCTCTATCCATCTTATCTGGTTGGCATTTAACTATTTATGTGATATCAAGTACTTTAAACTTTTATGATCGGTGAAAATCTATACCTGAGTCCTATATAAATAATGTCTCTATATTCTTAAGGTATACACTACAACTGTTAAATCCAAGTCATGTACTAGATAATTCACTTTATATGGCTTCAATTAACTAGAGGCATAGACAATTACCCTACTATATTGCATTGGCACACAACCTAGACCTTTAATGGAAGCATCACTATAAACCATAAATCTTCTTTGTTTTTCTAGAATTATCAATATGGGAGTTGAGGTCAATCTCTTCCTCAACTCTTAGAAGCTTTCATCATCTCTTAACCATTCAAACCTAACTTCCTTCCTAGTCAACAAGGAGGCTATAACCAAAAACCCTTTTATAAACCTCCTATAATATCCTGTTAGCTTAAAAAAAACTATGAATTTCAATCACATTTATTAGTTTTTCCCATTTTAAAACTACTTCTACATTCTTAAGATCAACATGTATACTATTTTTTGATATCACGTGTCCCAAAAATACCACTTCATTCAACTAAAATTCACACTTACTCAAAGTCTCCATTGAAATTCATAATAGTATATCAAGATGTCGTCTATAAACACTACCACCAAAAAAATCCAAATAAGGTTTAAAAACCCTATTCATTAAGTCTATAAATATTACTAGAGCATTAGTTAGCCCAATTGGCTTTAATAGGAACTCATTGTAAAATATACTAAAACTACTCAGTGTTTCATTGTGCAGTACACAGTGAAACGTTGAGCTGTTTTTTTTATCGTTTTTAACATTTTTTATTTTTGTTTTTTATGCCTTTATGGGTTTTTTTTTTGCTTTTTTTGTGTTTTTTTTTCTTTTAATGATTTTTTTTAATTTAGTTTGTTAATGTTAATTTTTTTAGTTAGTTATTAGACTTTCATAACACGGATCCCAGGTTTGACGGGTTAACCTGACTTGACGAGTTAACCCAGAATTTTTTTTTGCTTTTTTTATTTTTAATTAATGTTTTTCGTTTAGTTTAGTTTGTTAAAGTTAAATTTCTTTCTATTTAATTATCAGACTTTCATGACACGTATCCCGGGCTTGACGAGTTAGCCCAGTTAATTCTAGGTTAACCCGTTAATTTTATTTTCTATTTAGTCATCAAACTTTCATGACGCGAATTCCAGGTTTAATGGGTTAGCCTGGTTTGAAAGGTTAACCCAGTTAATTCATTTTTTTTCTTTTTCTTCATTAGTTTTTTTCTTTCTGTTTGTTTTTTTTAATTAATCTATTTAATTATCACACTTTTATGACACGACCTTGCAGCCAGACACACATCCAAGGCTCTTGGGTCCGGTGTTGCAACCAGACTCACTTAAACTTGAGTCATGTAGGTTTAATATTATTATTAATATTATAAATATTACTCTTGGGTCAAGTGTTGCAGCTAGACCAAAGGCTCTTGGGCATATCTTTGCAGAAAGACTTAACACTCTTAGATCTTAGGTTTTTTTTAAATTTTTTATGTAAGAAAAAAAATTAACCCGTGGCCTGTGCCCTTTTTTTTTTCTCTTTTCCTTTTTAAGCCTTTTACTGTGGACTGCACAGTACAATCCACAGTGAAAAAGCTGATGCCTTTAGTTTCTTTTTTTTTGTCTTTTTTCTTTTGTTTTGTTTTTTAATTAATTTTTTTTTAATTTAGTTTCTTAATATTCAATTTTTTCTGTTTAATTATCAGACTTTCATGACACGGATTCCAGGTTTGACAGGTTAACCCAATTGATTCATTTTTTTTCTTTTTCTTCATTAGTTTTTTTCTTCCTGTAAGTTTTTTTCTCTTTGCCCTTTCCTTTTTAATTAATATATTTTTTAATTTATTTAATTAATATTAAATCTTTTTTCTATTTAATTATCACACTTTCATGACATGGATCCATGTTTAATGGGTTAACCTGATTTGGTGGGTTTAACCCAGTTGATTCAGATTTTTTTTCTTTTTCCTCATTAGTTTTGTTCTTCCGATTTCTTCTTTTAATATTGTATGCAGTCTATAGTGAAAAAGCTGATGCTTTTAGGTTTTTTTTTGCTTATTTTATTTTATTTTTATGCCTTTCATCGTAGATTGCACAATGCAGTTTACAATGAAAAGGCTGATATTTTCTTCTTTTTTAATTAATTTTTTTATTTAGTTTGTTGATATTAAATTTTTTTCTATTTAGTTATCAGACTTTCATAACATGAATCTCAGGTTTGACGGGTTAACCCAGTTAATTTAGATTTTTTTTTCTTTTTCTTCATTAGTTTTTTTCTTTTTATAAAGTTTTTTTCTTTTCTTTTTTATTTTTCTTTAATATTTTTTTATTTAATTTAGTTCATCAATATTAAATTTTTTTCTATTTAGTTATCGACTGATACCTTTAGTTTTCTTTTTTTTTTCTCTTTTTTACTGTTTTTATGTCTTTAACTGTGGACTGTACAGTGCAGTTCACAATGAAAAGGGTGATGCCTTTTTGTTTGTTTGTTTTTTTTCTTTTTAATTAATTTTTTTCGTTTAATTTAGTCTGTTAATGTTCAATTTTTTTCTATTTAGTTATCAAACTTTCATGACACGGATCTCGGGTTTGACGGGTTAACCTGGTTTGACGGGCTAGCCCAGTTAATTCTGTGTTAACCCGTCAAATTTTTTTTCTTCTATTTAGTTATCAAACTTTCACGACACGAATCCAAGGTTTGACGGGTTAACTTGGTTTGAAGGGTTAGTCTAGTTAATTCGGATTTTTTTTCTTTTTCTTCATTAGTTTTTTTCTTCCTTTTGGTTTTTTTTTGTTTTTTTCTTTTTAATTAATCTATTTAATTATAACACTTTTATGACACGACCTTACAGCCAGACCCACATCCAAGACTATTGAGTCTAGTATTGTAGTCAGACTTACTTAAACTTGGGTCATGCAAGTTTAATGTTACTTTTAATATTATAAATATTACTCTTGGGTCAGGCGTTGCAGTCACATCCAAGACTCTTGGGTATAATTTTGCAAAAAGACCTAACACTTTTATATCTTAGCTTTTTTTAATATTTTTATGCAAAAAAAATTGACCCGCGGCATCGCGGGGGTCATGTAACTAGTAATGGCTATAATGAGTCCTAAAAGTTGTCTTCTGTATATCTTGATCCTTGATCTTCAATTGATGAAACCCTGATCACAGATCTATATTTGAGAATACTCGTGCTCCATTGAGTTGATCAAATAAATCAATCATAGGAAGGAGATATCTATTCTTTATGGTCACCTTATTCAACGACCTATAATCAATACAAAGCAGAAGGGTACCATCCTTATTCTTTACGAACAGAACAAAAGGCTCTCTAAGGTGAAGTATTGGGTCGAATGAGTCCTTTTTCTAACAATTCTTGTAGTAGTACCTTCAACTATATTAATTAAACAAGGGCCATTTTGTGTGGGGCCTGGGAAATAAGTGTAGTGCCTGACAACACCTTTATAGTTACCTCAACTTCTCGTCTACTAGGTAATCTCGGTAACTCCTCAGGAAATACATTAGGATATTCTCATATTACTGGATTTTTAAAACTTCTTTCCTCTATTTTAGACATCCTTTAAATATGCTAGGAAAACCTCACACCATTTTATTATTAATTTCCTAGTAGTCATCATTGAAATCAACCTATTGAACACCGTATTTCTCTCCCCCGTAAATTCCACCTCACCACTATTTGACATTCTAAGAATAATTATCTTAGCATAACAATCCATCTTAGCAAGGTACATACTTAGACAACCCATCTCTAAAATTATATCAAAATCTAGCATATTTAGTGCTATTAAATCTACCTTTAACTCATAATCCTTTATCAAAATAGTAAACCCCTCATAAACATCTTCTATTTCCACTTCCTCCCCTAAAGGTGTATTAATAAATAACTCCCTCACTATTTTTCTTACATGTACATTCAATTTATTGACAAATTTACAAGATACAAAAGAATGTGTCGCTTTTGGGTCAAATAATATATAACCCTTCTGAGTATTACAATGATTATACCTGCCACCATATCTGATACGACTCTAACAACAATCTAATCCATACTCTGCCCTGAGTCTTATTACCCTGTCCTTGGCATGAACCCTATAGGTACCAACTCTTGACTAGGTATGTCTCATCTACTCTCCACCGGGCCTATTTATTATCTCTGACCACTGCTGACTCGATGCCAAAGTCCTATTTGGGCAATTTCTCCTGAAATGCCCATATTTTCCACATAAATGACATCCCTCCTTCAAATATGAACACATTCTCAAGTGATGGCCCTCCTACCTATAAATAAAACACCTCTTATAGTTACCCTACAATCTCCAAGATGAAACCATCCACAAATATCACAACATGGAAAGGTAAATGATCTTCGAGTAGTAGTCCTTGATGAACTGCTACCCTGTGTTACTCCAGCTCTACCTCTACTAGGAGTAAATCCTCCCCTGTTATACTAGGAAAATCTACTAGTTGATCCTCCTGTATTGGGACCCCTTCCCCTAAATAACTGTCCCTAGTGAAGCCTACCTCCTTCTTTTTTTAGAAAGAGGTGGCTTACCTGCAAAAGGTACAAGCTCCTTTCTCTTCCCCAAATCCATCTGACCCCATCTTTTAAAAAAAGCTCCTCCTCTTTAATCACATTGACCCCACATAAATTCTTTATTTATACATTGCCCCTATATGTTTGCTTTATTTATATTTTACCTCACTAAACTCTTTCTTTCTAGTAATTTAATGCTATACCATTTTTTTTCTCATTCAATTTCACTCTTTTCTTTTAATTAGAATTTTCTTTGGACTTAAGCGTTTGTTTCTGGGTAAATTTCATTTTCCTGATTCTATCATCTGTTTATTCTAAATCTAAGCTAAGTTATTACGACTTTCATTGAATTATATGACATACACAGTTTTATTTCAACTTCTCCAATTTGTTATCTTCCGAGCAAAATAAATATTTTTTCCACTCATTTAGTATAATATCATTCTTACTACTTGCTTAAATTCTATCAAGGGGTTTACATTTTTTTCTATAAAAAAATGATGCTCTGGTGCAGTAGGTGTGTTTTGAAGAAGAAAAAAAAATCATAACTTGGATTATAGACTTGACTAAGTCAAATAAGTTGGTTTTATTTTAATTAGATGATAAAAAAGAGACAGCGACAACAAATAAACTAAATAAAAAAATTTGGCTACAATAACCGAAGAAAAAAATATTTTTTGAAAAGGGAAAAATGATGAAACTTAATTCTTAGCTGATTAAATACGAAACGACAAACTATGGTAAAAAGGACAAAAAAAACCTAGTCTGATTCAACCCGAGCTGACATGACAAATCTATAACTCAGATTATAAAGGTCGAGGCAACTTGATAGCCTAATTCATAAGATGACAAGCCAATATTTTTTTTAAAATAATGAAATTGAAAAAAAATAAAAAAAAGATGTTAATCAATGCTAGCTTCTTAAACTAGAAGCACCCTATATGGAAAAACAACGGGACTCAATTCCCAACCAATTATATGTTGAAGGAGAAAATTGAAAAAAAATAATTCAATCACACAAAAGGATAAAAAAATAACAATTAATAGATTGAGGATTAAAATTGAAAAAAGAAATAGATCAGAGGACACCCTAAGATTTTTTAATATTGGGATTGAAAAAAATCAAAGGAATGAGGAATAAACTAAAAAAATAACACATGAAAAATGGAGATTAAATGATGAAATTAAATAAAAATAAAAACTTCACAAGGGTCAAGGACAAAAATTAAAAACCAAAAGAATAAGAAAAAAAATCTGAAAACAAAACAAATTAAGGGGCAACTTTTGAAATTTGAAGGGTTAGATGCCAAAATGGAGGTCCATTCAAGGCACACGCTTACCAGGGTGGATGGGTTACTGAGACACTTTAAACACTTACATGAAAGCCATCGTTTGGCCGCACACCACCCAAAGGTGCGACCATCTTTTACGCATTGACGCGTGCAACGTGTTTTTGTTGAAAGGGCATAACAATAACTGCACATTAAAAATTAAAAACATACATAAACTTTTTTAGTTCCTAGGCTAATTTTGTACTTTAATTATTAAAATAAAATAAAATAAAAGAATCATATTACCCTTATCATCAGTTAAGTCAAATTTATTTGTCATGAAAGTAAAATTATAATTTTACTATTACAATCTACCACGCCATTTGGTTTAGAGTTATAGTAAATAGCACACCCTTCAATTTTAATGTATTTTGTTAGAATATAGAGAAATTATGGAGCACATAATCAATTAAAGAGACAAATAGATTAATTGAAGATCTCAATCAAAATAAATTAAGGGAAATTAATATTTTCTTACAATAATTAATTTGATTTGTTTTCTTTTTTCTTCTATTGTATGCCCTATATAAACAATTATATTTAATAATCTATGCTAACTTCTTAAACCAGAAGCATCCCATATGGAAAAACAACAAGACCCAATTCCCAACCAATTAAATGTTAAAGTAAAAAATTTTAAAAAAATCCAATCAAACAAAAGAATAAAAAAATAACAATTAAAAAATTAAGGATAAAAACTGAAACATAAATAGATCAGAGGACAACTAAGATTTTTTGATATCAGGATTGAAAAAAAATCAAAAGAATAAGGATTAAACTAAAAAAATAACACATGAAAAATTGAGATTAAAGAATAAAATTAATAAAAATAAAAACTTCACAAAAAAATTAAGAAAAAAATTAAAAAAATAAAAAAATAATTTGATGACAAAATAAATTGAGAGATAACTTTTGAATTTTGGAAGATAGATGCTAAAATGGAGCTCCATTCAAGACACACAGCGACAAAGGCGGATGAGTTGCCGAGACGCTTCAAACATCTACATGAAAGCCATTGTTTGGCCGCGCACCGACCAAAGATGCGTCCATCCTTTACATATTAACACGTGCAACACGCTTCAACTGTTTTTTTTTTATAATATTTATAATATATATAAAGTATAAATTTATTCCTCAATCCAATCAATAATGACAAAAAAAATCAAGGTAATAAGATAAAAATATAACTGAATGAAAGGTTTTTTTTTTTTTTGGGCTAAAAGGCATAAAAATAATGAAAGTGCACATTAAAAATTAAAAACTCAAAACTGACCCTAACATAAACTTTTTTGGTTAAAAAATAAAATAAAAGAAACCTATGACCACTAATGTAAAATTTATTTATTATGAAAGTAAAATTATAATAATTTTACTATTATAATTTACCATGCTATTTGGTTTAGAGTTACAGTAAATAGCACACTCTTTTATTTTAATATATTTTGTTAGAAAAATTATGGAGCACATAATCAATTAAAGAGATAAATAGATTAATTGAAGATCTCAATTAAAATAAATTGAAATAAATTAATTTTTTCTTGTAATAATTAATTTAATTTGTTTTTTTTTTTGTCTATTGTATGCCGTATATAAACAATTATATTTAATAATTTAACTCCATCAAATCAATATAATCGTACTATATTTTTGTTATCATTATAGATCCCCCTAGAATCTGGAAAAACTAGATTCACATGTTTCTAACAAAGCATTAATAAGACCAAAGCACCCTTGTAATCCCTCATTAATAACTGCCACTACTTTCCCACATCTCTGTTTCTTGTTGAACTTGTAAAAGAAAAACAGAAACAGAGTTGGTGTGGTGTATGCCTGCAGACAGGAACTTGCCCATCTCTTTGGTTTTAACTGTTTCCCAAAGTGCACAGCTTTAATACCATACCATCATCCATACTCTCTCCCTCTCTCAAAGCTTCAATTTTTGAAGCAATCAGGAAGAGCAGAAACCCTAGCAACCCATCATCATCATCATACAAAAAAATTAATTAATAAATAAATAATGGCTGCTCTTAATCTTCGACAACCACCACCAGAGGATGAATGGGTTCACACTTATCTAAAATTGCTTCCTCAATGGAAACCTCTTGCTCTTTCTCACCAGGTACCTTCCTCTTAATAAAAATTACGTTTTTTTTTGCCCATTCATTTCTCTTGTTTCTTGGAGTTACATGCAGAATTTAAGTTTTATTAATCTAGTTTTTGTTGCAAGATGAAGAATATGAATCTTTCTTTCTTTCCTTTCGTTAATTTATTTTGCTTTTTGGGTTCTAAATATTGTGAATTTTCAGTTGTCAAGACGTAAATTTGCTATAGCTAAATTCAAATTTAGAACATTTCTCAATTTCTTACCAGAAGTTCATCCTGGGAATCACGATAAGGGGTATTTCCGTGTCCCAATGTAAATTATAGAGTGCAAGTTTGAATTTTTCCATCTGGGTTCAGTTCACTGAAGATTTTGGGCTACTTCAGTACATGAATGATTGCTGTTTATATCATTTTTATTTTATTTCTGATGTTTTAATTTCCTTGGCAGTCAATGATACCGATTTCAATTTCTAGAGTTAATCAATTTGATGCTGCGAGATTGGACATTGAAATGTCAGCTATGTTAAAGGAACAATTGGTTAAGGTCTTTTCTCTAATGAAGGTATGGTTTTTGGTTTTAATTTGCGAAGTTGATTTTAGTGAACATGTTGATATTATGCTGCTGGTGTCAATCTTTAATTTGATTCTTCCCTTTATTGGGATTAGCCAGGGATGTTATTTCAATATGAGCCGGAACTTGATGCTTTCCTTGAGTTTCTCATTTGGAGGTTCTCTATCTGGGTAGATAAGCCTACCCCAGGAAATGCTCTCATGGACCTGAGGTACAGAGATGAACGTGCAATGGAATCAAGAGGAAAAGGTAGGCAGGTCTGCGCATTACTGTAATGCTTATGGTGTTGATTTAAGATAGTAACTCAGTATTAGGTGATTTTTTGACTGATAGATTGTCCTCAATGGCTATGTTGCTTATGCAGATTTAGAAATGAAATACATGCCTTCTTTACAAATTTTGATTACATAACTTGATAGTGTGTTTGGGAATTTAGGAGGGATGGATTGGAAGGGATGGGATTAAGGGAGGGGAGGGGAAGGGAAGGGAAATTAATTACCCTTCTTTTTTTTTTTGGATTCCAAAGTGGGAATGTAAATTAATTTTCTCTTGTTTGTTTAATGGATGGTAGGGAAATGCATTGGTTACAAGTTTACGTGTCTGCTGTTAGGGTGGAAGGGTGAGATTGTTTTTTTAATAAGTAATGAGGTTATAACAGGGAGTTAAGAAAGCAATTCCTTTCCTTTCCATTGACCACAAAATTTGGGGCAGACATTTTAATTAGAATGAGGGGTTAATTCCTGGCCTAGGTTCCTCTTCTCCTCCTATTAAATTGAAGCAGAACAAGTAGAAAACTCCTGCTCCAGTTTTTTCCCTACATTTCCATCCACTTCTTTCTGAAACTAATTTTAAGTGATGATTGTATAAATTTTCTAAATTCTGTGATGCATTTCTAGTTGATTATTAAATTAAAGATGTGGCTTGCTTCTTGGATATCACTATTTGCACTCAGTCATTATAAATTGAACTTCAATTAAAACAGAAATTCCCTGGCTTTATATATATTTTGATGGTTCTCCTTTCTTGTTGAACCGGAAGACATATTCAAATGTATCTGTGTCTACTTTTGGATAGCTAACTTTCATTTTGAGAACTGCTGGTTTTGTAAATGCTCTTCTGGAAAATGAAATGGATGGACATGACTGCTATGTCTATTTTTCTCCTGTAGAACTGTTAAATAAATTTCAACATTTTTGTACATGTTCTTTATGAAACTTGATTCCCTTTTCTGAGGATCATGTGGGAATTGAAGAAGTGTGTGATCTGTTTTCCCCTTTGAAATGATATTCCATGCATTTTCACAAATGGATCTGTTCTTATATATATATATATATATATATATTCTCACTAAACTTTCATATCTGATGTGCAAAGGAGCGAAAGGCCCTAGAGACATGTTTTAAATTCTAGCTGAGGAAGGCACATATGAAGTTCCCTGAATTCTTCATGCCAGCATTACTTCACCCTCTTTAATATTCTAACTTCCACTTGGTGTGTTATTTTGCTTATAGTTAGAACAGGTTTGGAAGGACCTGGACTGACCATTGCACAGAAAATCTGGTATTGCATTGCCACTGTTGGTGGTCAGTACACCTGGGCTCGCTTACAGTCATTCTCTGCTTTTCGTAGGTGGGGTGATTCTGAACAGGTACAGCTACCATTAGTGTTGTTGTTGTTGTTGGTTTTTTTTTTTTTTGTAAAAAAAATCTTCTGAAGAACAATTCTCTGAAATGGCAGTGAATATCGAAATGTACTTATCCTTTGTGTATTTTTCAGAGGCCACTGGCAAGGCGTGCTTGGATTTTGATACAACGTGTTGAGGGACTTTATAAAGCTGCTTCATTTGGCAACCTACTAATATTTCTTTACACAGGACGGTATGTTGTATATTGTTGTTTCTTGAATATTAATTTCCATTAGTATTAGTAGTTTGAAGTGAAGCCATGGTATGTTGTATATTGTAGTTTCTTGAATATTAATTTCCATTAGCATTAGTAGTATGAAGTGAAGCTGTGCATGTAAATTCTCTTTGTAAGAGAGGAAACACACACAACTATTTGGGGAAATGCATATTCAGTTATTATTTGCTTGTTTAATCACAATATCTGCTCTTTTCCTGTCAGCCTAATATGATGATCAAATGGATTGATTACTATCACGAGATATCATGATGGGAGAATCCACTAAGATTATTCACTTAATCACATAATTGGATTTGATGATTCTTTAAATTTATGTCTTGTTTTAATGCAGATTTAGAAACCTCATTGAAAGAGTCTTGCAAGCAAGGCTTGTCTACGGAAGCCCTAATATGAACCGAGCAGTTAGCTTTGAGTACATGAATCGCCAATTAGTGTGGAATGAATTTTCGGTAACTAATTTTTCTTTAGCATGTTAGGTCCTTTTTAGATCAGTATCTTTCTCCCACCTTTGGATGATCTCTTGTTTCTGTTGTTATGATATTTTAGATCAATTTCTTTCTCACACTTTGGATGATCTCTTCTTGCTATTGTTATGATATGATATGTTTTGTCTTTCCTTAGTGTTTGAATTCTTTAATTATTAATATCCAATAACACAAAGGGCAAGGAAATGGTGTGGGGTTTTCAAGCGTTGTATGAAGTGTCTTTGTCTTGCACTTCTCAAGTGCTGTTTTAGTCTGTGATGCAATGTTAGTTTGGTCCATAACTATCCCTCCTTAACTACTCACATTTGGGTTTCTTTCATTGAAGTTGGATCCCCCGACTTAGATATAAAGTTAAGAATAATGAATGCAAGGAAATTTTGCATGCGAAGTTATCAGTTATAACTTTTTGAACCTGTTAATATTTTTAACCAGGTTTTAGTAAATTACTTTTCAACTGGATATTATAGGGACCAAAGTCAAACTCCATGAGTTCACATATGGTGACCAGAATGAGGCTTGTTTGTAGATGGATCGAGGAGGAAAGGTTAAAAGAATAAATGATTAAGATTTATTACAAGCTCCATTTGGAGTTTCCAAAAGGATGGCCTATTACCTAGAAACTTTTGCACCTTTTGTACCAATTTTTGGATTGTGTTCGGGCAAACATAATTAAACATGATTATTTTGTATCCCTGACAAAAAAGGATAACCGTTGGTGGGGGTTATGTCTTATAGTGAACAAACACTAATCTAGCAATTATAGGCTCACAATTTATTGGAAGCCACAGTTTTCAACAAGGTAACTATTGATTGTACTTCTTGTCTTTGCGTTGGAATCAATGAGTGATCATGATAAATTGGTTGAACACATCCCTTATTGTATGTTCATGAAGACAGCGTAGACAATATATTGGGTAAGCTATATTCTAACCCTTGTAGATTCTGCAATGCTCTACTTCAACCCAGTTTAAAATTTCCCAATGTCAACCTTAGAGTTTCAAAAGAGTTTACATATATGCCCCTTTAGCATTAAATAACTAATGGAAACTAATGGCAGGACTTCCTTTTGAATTCTTTGTTAAGTATTTTTGGACTTTCAAGGGTTTTGTGGAATACTATCACATTTATGATGTTACGGGAGTAAAAATTAAGAGAAAAATAAGAAACAAATGACAGCAAAAAACTAGAAAAGGTAAGCATTCCATGAGATGCTGTTAGCTATCCAACAGCTAAGTGCCAAATTAGAACTTTTTTGGAACTGTAGAGTTAACAGTGAAATTTGATCTATAAGGCTGGAGTGGATGGCTAACTCTACAGGGGTAAAAACAGTTTACTCCAGTATGATCAATAAATCTGCGTTATGTGTGAGTGACCAACTTCAAGATGTATCCTTTATTCGTGTTTTACTCGGTGTACTTTTCTTAGTTTCTTTGAATTGACATTGTTATGCTGTTTCAATTCTCATTGGTAGTTGTGTTAATAGAGCATACTATCTTAGTTGTGTGAATTAACAGCTAGTGAGAATGCTGTTTCATTCCCAAAAAGATTGTATTTCCGAAGCAGAACCTTATTAAACAGATAAACATTGTTACTAGACATGATTGGAGTTGTCTCTTTTAGCTGCTGTTTGAATTGCCAAAGTTTATGTACCAGCCATAATACCATCTGCGCTGATAAATGTGGTCCTTCTTTGGCTTATCTGCAGGAGATGTTGCTGCTACTTCTACCTCTTCTTAACTCCTCGTCTGTTAAAAAATTTCTTAGCCCATTTTCCAAGGATAAATCTTCAAGCTCCAAAGTAGATGATGATACTTGTCCAATTTGCCAGGCAATTCCAACAATTCCATTTCTTTCTCTTCCCTGTCAGCACAGGTATACAACTGCTTTCTCCTTTGCTTTGATTAAATCGACTTTTAAGAACCACTTTTGTCACACGGGCTAAGGCTTAAACAATGTAGATCATTTTCCACCAAATTTTTTACACACTGCATGAGAAAATCCTAGGACATAATTATGATTTCCCCATCCCTGTAAGCCTACTGGCTTTGGTCACAAATACTGCAAATTTCCAAAATCCTTAGCATTGCCCTTCTCTGGGCATGCTTGGCTCAAATTTTGTTGTACCACACAGGCCAAGTCTACTTTCTGATTTATTTCTCTCCTTAACACATACCACCACAATCAGATGTTTGGATATGATATTTTTGGCTAACTTAATCAGTTTTGAAGTACCTTTTCCAGCGTGGCTGAATTTCCAGAATGTGTATCTCTACCCCCTCCCCCAAAATCTGATTTTTTTTTCCTGCTGCTAGGTACTGCTACTACTGCCTTAGAACACGATGTGCTGCAACTCCATCATTCCGCTGTCCCAGATGCGGCGAGCCAGTGGTTGCTATGCAGCGCCATGGCGGTTTAGCTGGTAATACAAATCCGAACCAATGATTACTGTAGGGTGGTAGGATGGAATGGTAGAGTACTGTATAAAATATGCCAAGAAATAGGCATACAATATAATCAAGTGATTACGTTTTTTCTGTAGAAGTATTTATCCCCCTAATCAAGTTGGGGAATCATTCTTTGCCATCTTTATGTGACCGTGAATATTCTTTTCAACGATACCATCAATTCTTCAAAAACAAGGATTAAAATTTCTTTCTTGATTAACGGTTTTAAGTGAAGCTCTCTTTTCTGGGCATCTGGGGGCCGTGGAGTCCTGTAAGCAATTGCAATGCTTCCTATGTTGATATAAAAACAGAAGAGTCATATCAACGGGTGTAACACCCTGTAAAGTCAGCCATTTGAGGGCTCATTATATATCCCAACCATGGTTTATGAACGGAAGGGTGTGCACGATGTGATGTTACTTGTACCTTGTCTAAGGAGAAGACAAGTTTTGGGAGACGGAGGAAATGCTGGTTGGGCTGGCCTGAAATAGCATTTTGGGTGTCATCTTTCTGAAAGCTAAATGACCGGTCAGTTGCGGTACAATTTTTGCTGAATTTAAACCATGGTACTGCGGTTTAGTCATGTTATTGAAATTTTTATACAGTTTTAAATTAATTTGTTTTGATATTTTTGGATTATTTTAATGTGTTGATATTAAAAATATTTTTTAAAAAAATATATTATTTTGATACATTTTCAAATGAAAAATATTTTAAAAAACAACTTCTATTATGTTACTAAACATGTCATTAGTGTCTATTTGGTATTGTTTGGTATTATGATGTTTTAGGTGTATTTCATATTGATCTTTATATGAAAAAACAAAAAAA
>Ga0325411_1001410_pt1 | contig 26775 bp, 17 predicted proteins | sample PopdelMetagenome_13_FD_206181 | JGI IMG/M metagenome (GOLD analysis project Ga0325411, IMG submission 206181) | Populus deltoides microbial communities from Bellville, Georgia, United States - Xylem-PdIQD-R4 | ecosystem: Host-associated > Plants > Phyllosphere > Stem > Wood/Secondary xylem...
CCTAAACCCTAAACCCCTAAAACCATAAAACCCTAAAACCTAAAACTTAAACCCTAAACCCTAAAACCATAAAACCTAAAACCTAAACCCTAAAACCTAAACCCCTAAAACCCTAAACCCCTAAACCTTAAAACCTTAAACCCTAAACCCCTAAACCATAAACCCTAAAACCCCAAACCCTAAACCCCCAAACCCTAAACCCCCAAACCCCAAACCCCAAACCCTAAACCATAAACCCTAAAACCCTAAACCCTCAAATCTAAAACCCTAAACCCTAAAACCCTAAACTCTAAACCCTAAACCCCTAACCCTAAAACCCTAAAACCCTAAACACGAAAACCCTAAACCCCTAACCCTAAACCCCTAAAACCCTAACCCCTAAGCCCTAAGCTCTAAAACCCAAAACCCTAAACCGGAACCCGAAACCCCAAACCCTGACCCTACACCCAGACCCAGACCTAGACCCAGACCTTAGACCCTAGACCCTAAACTCTAGACTCGAGGCCCTAAAACCCTAAACCCCTAACTCCTAACCCAAAACCCTAAACCTGAAACCTCTAAACCCTAAACTCCTAAACTGTAAAATCAAAACCTAAACTCTAAATCCTAAACCCTAAAAACCTTAAACCATGAATCCCGATCCCCAACCCCCAACCCCAACCCCAAAACATTAAAAAGATGCAGCGCTTCTGCCCATATTACTTGTTATTTAGCACTTATCTTCATTGTTTTTTTTTTCTTTTTAAGAGCCCTTGTCTTTTTTGTTATTGCCACCTGGACGGATAATTTGTTCAAATATTCATATGTAAATTTTCTGACCATTCTTACTATACATATGATAATAATTCAAGAGGTTGGTAAATGGTGAAGAATGTTGACTTGTTGATACTTAATATTACTTGCTTGTTTTTTAAAATATTTTTATTTAAAGATATATTAATGCAATATTTTATTTTAAAAAAATTCACCAATACATTAAAACAGTATAAAAATATCAAAAATAATCAATTTAAAATAGAAAAATAATTTAAAAAAAAACACTTTTAAAACACCTAATCCCAACCCATAATTACATTTATTTTCCCTCATTTCCCTTTTCCCTCTCACCAAAATATATACCCATTCTTATTCCATTTGACCTTCCCTCCAGCTTTCCCTCCATCAAGCTCCACTACTTGGCATCCGCTTCTCAGACCATTTCTCCAAGCAGGCACCCTTTCCCTTTTTAAAAAAAATATTCATGTACTCTTGGGAAATCCAAAAAAATCACCACTACTAGCCAAAAAAAATCATAATTTTCTGCATTCTAATTACTTAGGAAAAAGAAATAACAACTACCAAAAAAAAATCACCATTTTTGAACTTCAATTCCAGGTTTCCACAATATCCCATGCAAAATGCCTCAATAAAAAAAAATTTAAAAAAAAAAAAAAAAACTTAATTAGAGACGAAACCATTCAGGTTATCATGGGTTGTCCAAGTTTGTACTCATCATATATGCTTAACTCGATAAAACCATACACAAACTTGGAATAGTTTGTGGAATGGTGCTTTTTACTTGGGATTACATTTGATTAGAAAGCTTGTTCACATTTTCCTGTTCAACTCTCACACCTAGCCCCTACTTGGAGTACAACTGATCAGAATGCTTGTTCACATTTTCTTGTTCAACTCTGACACCTGGCTCATCAATTTGCATAGGACCAGCATCCAAAGCCTGCAAGAGTTGATGCCAATCAGAAAAACTCGTATTGTAGAGGAATCCACAGAAGTCCAGTTAGAATCCATAAACAGTAACCCCTTGTGTGTCCCATTGCATATTCCATTTTTCAATTTTTCTTGCAGGAGATGTATGTGAAAGCATGAATATTAAGCTTACCTTTCCACTTGCATCTTCGTCTATTGCTGTATCAAAGCCTCTAGCATACTCAGAACTTCCTTTCTGACCCTCCTATGAAAGGCAAAATGAATAATACTGTCACAAATAAATTACAAAACCAGAAAAATTCAGTGGTGAATATTTTGTAATTTTGCACTTCGTAGTATTATCTCCTCTACTTTTGGGTTGAAGCAAATTCTCCATCTTGTATTATTAAAGGAAGTTAATAATAATTCAAGTTCCACATAGGCCAGCACCATGATTGAGTACATGAGTAATCAGGAAAAGACCATTCATAGGCCAGCACCATGAATTTAAAACACTGAAAAGACAAAGGTGAGTTGTAGTTCAACATACCAACTGCTTTGGCTCAGCTTCAACTATTTCTCTCTTCACTCTGCTTGGTAATGGCTTTCTGTATATAAAGATAAATTAGTAAACAGCAGAATACAATAATTAAGAAAAACTTCTTTCACCTCCTTTTTTGTTGTGGAAAAAAAAGTACCGTTCATCATCAACATCCATATCAGAATCTGGATCCCATCTCTCATCTGCATCATCCTGGTCTTCTTCTGCCTGATAAATCTCAATAAATACAAGACATTTCGTTTAGTATCAATTAGCAGACACAATTCTACTTGTCAACTATAAAACAAGTTAATACTCGACTATTGTGAATTAGCAAGAAAAAAAGTTTAAACGGTAAGCCCACGTGGTTAAACTATAAGATCTTAGTTGTGACTTGGGAGAACAATTAGAGTCAATGTCACCTATTTCATCTTCATAAAAAATAAGCAAAGGATACCTCCAGAAGCTCAGTATCAGGTGGTCTTTCCTGAAATTGGACACTCGGTGCATGCTGAAGCTTTGAAAGATTATCAAGGAGCTTAGACCGTATTTCCTCAAGTAACTGGAAGGAATTCTTATTTTCCATGTTGCTAGGGGCAACATGAAGAGTATAATCTGGACCAAAGTACTCATAATACTCATGCTGTGGCATCTTATCATCAACTTCAATTCCAAGTGCAACTCCAGTCTGCCATATATTAGACACAACAACATGAGAGTGGTAGGTTGAACAAAGATATTAAACACTGACTTCAAATCAAATTCACAAGTAAATGATAAAGAGACATTTCAAATGCAAAAACTAAAGAATCATTGAGCAAAAGAAAATCATACCTCGTAGCACCAGCAGCGAGCAACATTTCGAATGGTGTAGCCGCCACCACCCAATAGCAATAATGGCACATTGAAAGATCTCATATATTTAACACACTCTGCATGGCCCTTGATAGAAAGATTGAAGCATCCTAATCTATCCCCAGATAATGAGTCAGCACCACATTGGAGAACCACAGCACCCGGTTTAAAAACTTCCATTACTTTTCCAATTAGTGGTTTAAACAAGAAATGATAGCTCTCATCGTCAATTCCATCATCCAATGGAACATTGAGAGAGTAGTATTTTCCTTTTGAAAATCCAATGTCACGTATATCTCCTGTGCCGGGAAAGTAATCTCCAAATTTATGGAATGAAACGGTCATGACTCTATCAGTGGTGTAAAATGCTTCCTCCACACCATCACCATGGTGAATGTCAATATCCACATACAGAACACGCTGCAAAGGCATGGGAAAGAAAAAATCTCAAGATAAGATGAGACCTGAAAACCTAAAAGAAAAAATAATAATATAATAGTTGATGTACAATTTTGGAGTAGTGATTAGAAGGCATTGAGTTAGACCAGGGTTTCCCAAAAAAGGTGGGCATATTTCAAGGTGACATTGAGAAACTATGTTAGCATCCATAGCCAGAGAGGGATAGTAAAAAACCTCATGCACTTTAAGAAGCTCCAAGATTGCAAGCACGATGTCATTAACATAGCAAAAACCAGAAGCTTCACACTTCTTAGCATGATGGAGGCCACCAGCCCAATTGACAGCAATGTCACAGAGGTTGTGATTTAACTTGACGGCACCCCCAACAGAGCCACCAGCGTAAGTCTGGCAGAAGGAGTAGAGGCCATCAAAGACAGGACAATCTTCGCCAACGTTAAAGCGCTTGAGCTGCCTGAGCTGGTCCTGCTGGGTCTCAGGGGTGATGCTGCGGAGGAAAGAGACATAATCATCAGCATGGAAGCGGCAAAGATCGCGGTCACGAGCAGGAAAGGGCTTGAGGACCTGCATGTGCTGAAGCAAGCCGTAGTGGGCAAGGAGAGCATGGGTCATTCGAATGCGATGGGGCTTCATGGGGTGACCCTGGCCATAATAGTAATTGCCGACTTCTGGATCGTAGAAATAGCAAACCTTTCTCTTCACCCCATCAGGAGCAGCAGACGGAAGAGAATTGCCACCAGTGTCCATTGTTAGTTATTAATTATTATGGATAGATGGATCTGTATACTTGTTGGCGGTGCTGCTGCTGCTGCTGCTGCTGCTGCATCTTAATCAAAAGAAACAACCTATGAGATTTGCTTACCAATTAATTAATTAGATAATACATAGAGTACGGTGCTTGAAATTGAAAAGCGAAGCCAAAAATCAAACCCTTAAAAAGAAAGGAATAATGATGCTCATGCTCAAGTATCAGTAACCAGTACAAGCATGGTAGTGAAACTAACTAGCGGAGCACATTGAAGATGAGATACCAAAGCAAATATAATAATAATAATAATAATAATAATAATAATAATAATAATAATAAAAATTTATGCATCGAACTTAAAGAAAATTAAAAAAAAACGAAAAAAAAAAGAAGAAGAAGCGGTAGCGGTAGCATGGATTAATTAACAAACTAAATTGAAGAAGACATAATAATAATAATAATAATAATAATATGCAGCGAACTTAAAGAAAATCACAAAAAAAAGGAAGAAGCAGAAGCGGTAGCATAGATTAATTAACAAACTAAATTGAAGAAGACATGATGATGATGATGATGATGATATCAGAATGAAGGAAGAATCCCCTTCCGTACCTTGAATTGAATTTAATGCCAGCTTAAAATAGGAAAGGGAAAACTTTCTGCTGCAACGGAGAAGAACCACCTCCCCTTTAATTTTCAGAAGACAAAAAACGCATATAACGTAACGCTGCTTCTCATCTGCTCTTCGTGCTTCTAACTTTCAATCGAGCTGCCTTCCTTTAATTGTGATTTCTTTCAAGTTTTCAAGAATCGATAACGTCCCTGCCGAGTCGGGCCTTACAGCTTCACCGGTGCTTCAATGGGCCTAACCGCTTCATTCTGCCATCAATATTGGGCCTGCCCACTTTTCCCGAGTGTTCAATTTGAATGTGCCTCTCCTCTTTGAGCCTTGATGACTCATTTAAGAGTTCTGTCATAGAATACAGGTGATTTTTTTTATCAGAACCTTTTTCTTTTTCTTTTGGTTGTGAGAACTTAATTAATTATAGTAATATAATAATCGAGTGTGTGATTGTATTGTTTACATTGATATGGCTGAATTAAATTGGTCCTATTGTTGTAACATCAATAAATATAAGAAAAAAACTAAAAATATGGTCATTCTTTAATTGGATAATACAGGTATTTTCGGGTTAATTTATTAAGTGAAAAAATGAATAAACTTTCTTGAGTATCAGAAAACTTTTAGGATTTGATATGTTTAATCGTGTCCTGAAATTGCATTCATGTATACCGAACATGTAAAGGGCAATTGATTCACCATCCAGGTTTACATTTTGAAAAAATGAGGGGTTTCGACGCGCTGCGTGGGTGTACATCGTTTTCTGTGTGAAAGGGAGAAAAGGGCACAGAGAGAGTGACTCCTTGTCAGATTATCAGCATCATTTGGGGTTGGGGGGGGGGGGGGGGCGCACGGTTACCACACAACTTCGGGTTAAGCCGCCAGAGCATCAATGAATGCTTACTAATCACATAGACAATGTGTGTGTGTCCCGTAAAAAATATAAAATGAAAGAAAATGGTGGCTTATCACGGCCAAGCAAATTAAATATATGCAGAATTAATAAGCATATAATAAAAAAGCTCACAGCTATACAATTTAAATAGAATATTTAATTTATAAAAGATGAAAATGAACACGTTATTATTAATGATTATATCCTCTGATTTTTAATGCTAAATTGTCTATCACTTGATGAACATAGGGCTGATTGGATTCTGATAGTGGTTGCGGTTTAAAGTATTTTTTACTTAGAAATACATTAAAATGATTTTTTTTATTTTTAAAAAATTATTTTTGATATCAGTACATCAAAAGATCTGAATAAGGGATTAAATTAAAAAAAAATAAATAAAAAAAATGATAAAAAAAAATAAGCAATAAAAAAATGAGGTCCAAAATTGAAAACCAAATTAAATTAAATTAAATTCCCAAGGACAAAATAAAAAATAATAATAATGCAAAGGATAAAAAAAATAGTAATAAAAATAATGAGAACTAGATTGGATAAAAAAATCTAATGAGATTACATGATGATGGATATGATTAAAAACAAAATAAACTTAAAGAAGCATCAAATTTTTTTAAAAAAATAGAAATTAAAAAAAATAAGGAACAAATACAAACTTGAAGACACAATTAAATTTTTAAAAGCTCTGCATGAATACTAAGGTTTAGGAGAAAGAAAAGAAGGGGAGATGAAAAAAGACTAATCATCGCTTGGATGACAAAATATGTCATCCTAATAGAAACATTATCATCTTAGTTGCCGGGTGAGTAGGCGATCAATATTTTTTGACTATTGTAATTGCCCCCAAGCTCCATCAGAATGGCGCAGGGGTGATGACGCGTCTAAACATGTGTGACACGTGTAAGCCTATTTTATTTATTTATTAATATTATAATAATGCAAATTACTAAAAATATCCTACGGGCGTATGAATATTATATATATATATATATATAATATATATATATATAAACAATGATGGAAAAATACCCTTTCAAGGCACCTTAGACTTTTCAAAGTTAAAAGGTAAACATGAAATTTACATAAAATGTGCAATGATAGAAAAAACTCCTATTTTAAATGCCTATATTTTTTAGACCAGAAGGATACAAATGTTATTTAATTATTCAAATCAACTAGTACCTCTACCCTCTGTGGCCTCTGCAAGATAAAGGAATAATAATAATAATAATAATAATAATAATAAAACAGAGAGGGCTAGAGGGAGAGAGATCGTGGCTGGTAACATTTGTGCATGCCAGCAGGGCTCCATTGTGCACTCTATGCTCTACAAGATGAGAGTTCAGTTGCCCTTTGCCTAGCTTCTGCTCATGAGCTGAAACATTAATCTAAATTTCGTTTCGTAAGATTGCCTGTATATTAGGCTTGATTTCTAGTTTTTGTTTGTCTCGTTATATTATCATACAAAAAAAGAAAAAAAAAATGTCAACATGCTACGTATGATCCCCAGGAGACAAATTTAAAAGATGTATATATCTGTCTGATTTTTTATGTCCTTGCCATTGACTTGACTTGGCCTTTCTTTTATTTGTTTGTTTGTTATAGTCTGGTGTTGCGACCGCGCAGTTAAATAGAGCAGAGTGTTCTTGCTGGTATCTATTTTTTTTTCCGTTTCCATAAATGTACAACAGGCTGTGCAAGTGCAGGATCTTCATACTAATCAGACTGTACGTATATCTGAAAGTAAGACTTTACGCGTTGAAATCAAATCAAAATGATCAAATTAGACGTACAAGTCGACGGAAAATTACTGCATGGACCAAAAATTTGGGCAAGAAACTAATTAAACAAACAAATGAAACAAGTATTGATAGCTAAAAGTTAATGATCTATGGAGGTCCTGCAGAGTGGGCAGGTGAAGTGATCACGCTGTATCCATTTCTCAATGCAATCCATATGGAACACGTGCATACACCTTGAGAGTTGGCTCGCCTCATCTTCTTTCTCCAACTCCATCAGGCAAATGGAGCAGCATACCTCCTTCTCCTGCAACTTTTCAAACCTAGAGGGCACTGGCAGAAGCTGCTGCGGAGGCCTGCTACAGTCGCAACAGTACTCAATCTCTGCTGGCTCAAGCCTCCTGCTGCTGCTGCTCATGAGTAGTACTATGATTCTGAAAAGAGTCTGTTTGATTTGACGGAGCGGAATGAGAACGAATGTGTAAAATATAATAGTAGCCATACAAATGCCTGAAGACTGGCGAGAATACATCATAAATGGAATCATATCGCTGCCTGCACCTTCCTCAACTGCTACTCTCTCTTTTTTCCCCTCTTATTGAATGGTTGTTTTGTGCATGTGTTGCAGCTTATTGATCAGAGTTTACATCTGCAGGGAAGGGAACCATTCTGTACATATATGTAGGCAAGTGGGTAAGAACAATACAAAAAAAGAAAGGTGTTTGAATTGAAGATTTCTAAGAAGTCCACGCGTTATCATATACATAATTAATACATGTATATTAGATCGATTCATCAATTCATTCATAGATTAATAAATTAATTAGCAGTGCATAAGTAAGTGTGTTCCTTCCAGATAATATCGGAATACGGCGGGGTTGGCGCCGACCCCACATTCTCTCTTAGCCACCCAGTCTTGTGTTATTTTAACACTACAGTGCGTGCTCCTTATAATTTTTTGATATTATGTTAATGTGTTTGTATAGTAGTCATCGTGAATTTTTCTGATCTTCTATGTTTATCAATGGTAAATACGAGCATGGAGGGTTTGATTTCATTCATTTGAAACAATGCAAAGCAACTTTATTGAACAGAGAGATCATGGAAAACAATTTGACTTTGTAAGTTGATCTTTTCATACATAAACAATATCTCCAATGAAGGTGTTTTTTGGGGGTCAACTACAACTTGGTCCAACCCAGCAAGGCTCCTACCCTCTCGTCAACCTTGTAATGATTAAATCCTGACATAGGAATGATATTTGAAGTGCTGTGCCAAGCTCAAATTGCTCCGTGCTACTTAATTTGTTTGCATCCATTTGTATTCAAGATTCGGACTCACAAGATTAAGTCGATGTGATTCTTAAAAAAGTAAAAACATGGCAAATGATATCCTTAGTTCTTAGACACATATTGTTCGAGATCAATTTCATTTTTGCTTATATTTTCAGATAATGGTCATGTGTACTTGTGCCCCTAGACAGAGGCACCCCGGAGCACTGCATAAGGTGGGCTAGCTGGGGTGGATCGATAATGCAACAGGTGGTGCCCAAAGCCAAGGGGTCCGGTTTGACTTGAGGCAGATGGAGTGGAAAAGAAAAAAAAAAACAATGCCGACCATATCTGAAAAGATCTTTCACAACATTAGAGTATAAGAACAAGAATTTTGTTGTGGGAAATGCATTCAGACTGCTCATTACAATAACATCCACCCTTTCCTTTCTCTTCCCTTCGATTAAACACTAACCGACCATGTGCTATGCAATGCTTGTGCAGCCCCAATCCCTTCTATTATTATTATTCATCACTCTCCATGCTCTCTCTCTCTCTCTCGATTAAACCTTTCTGGCTGGGCTGGGCTGGGCTGGCATTGCCAAAACGTACAGCAACTGCCACACGTAGCAGTGATTCCAAGATATCCACCACCTACCTGTTCATATGATCTTTACTGCCCACCGTGCAACTCATTTTAGCATGCTGGAGCGCCGCGGTTAAACAAAGCATGCGTGGTCTAACAAGTCAAAACGGCAACACAAGGAGCAGTTTTAGCATCCATCTAGACAGGCGACCAACGCTACTGTCCAAATTTTTTTAAAGCAAAAACATAATTTTCAAACTATGATAACTTGAAATAAATCGGATTAATTATACCATATAATGATATAAAATCAAAATAACCTATAAAAAAAACAAAATAAAATTATAAAGTTCAAGACTTAATAATCTATTATCAAAAATGAAAAAAAAATCTAAAAATGTAATGCTAAAGAAGCAAATCTGAGTCAACTCGGTCTAACTTGATAAACCTACAACCCGCAATATGAAATAGGAATAAAAAAAAGAAATTCAAAAGAAGCACCTAACAAACAAAACAAAGTTCAACACAAAAAAAAACTTTAAAAAAACTCCAAGCTAACTTGAGTTAACTTTACTAACCCGCCATCGTAATAACCAAACAAAAAGAAAACCAAAAAAATAACAAAGCTAAAGAGCAAATTATTCCATGCAAAATGATGAGAAAAAAAAAACCATAAAAAATCAAGGAAAAAAATTAGACCTCTAAAAGAAACATTTGGCAAAAAATATCAAAGTTAAATAAAAAAACTTAGTAAAAAAATGGAAGCTAATTTAGGTTGACTTTACCACCCCGCACTCAGGATTACCCATCATGCGTGCATTTTTTTTAAAAATAATATTTAATAAAACATGTTCAATGGTCAATAATTCAATAACAAAGGATAAAATCAAATTTTTTAAGAAAAAAATCAAGTTAACCCAGGTTAACTCAACCAACTTTCAATCTGAGATATGAGATAATGATAACTCAATAAGAAAAAAAGCAAAACAAATTAAGAAGCTCAAAGTCCAACAATTCAATGTTAAATAATGAAAACGAAAAAAATAATTAAAAAATACCTTAAAAAAGATCAAACTTAAACCAGGTTTATCGTCAAAACTGGTGGACCAGGTTATGAGACTGAGATTACCCTGTAAAAAACAGACATGAAAAAATTGCAAGGAAAAATTTCAAACCATAGAAAAATAAAATTTTAAAATAACTAAAATTAAAACAATGAGGACTAAACAATGTACAAAAATAATTGAAAGAAACTAATTATGGACTAAATTAAAAAAACAAAATAAATGAAAAAAAGGATAAAAAAAGTAATAAAAAAATGAGGACCAAAATTAGAAACTAAATAAAATTAAATCAAACTCCCAAGGACATAATAAAAATAATAATTAAAAGGATAAAAAATAACAATAAATAGAATGAGGACCAAATTGGATAAAAAAAATTAATTAGATTAAATGATTAGGGACAAAATTAAAAATAAAACAAACTTAAAGAAGCATCAAATTTAACAAAAATAGAAATCAAAAGAATGAGGAACAAACCCTAAATAAATACAAACTGGAGGACAACTAAATTTGCCAAAGTTATACATGTATATCGAGGTATGAGAGAGAGAAGAAGGGAAAGAGAAAAAAGACCAATTGTCATCAAACTGTCGCTTAAATGACAACATGCGCTACCCTAAAAGATGTTCTGCCACCTTCCAAGTCGAGTGAGTAGGCAATTGACCTTTTTTTACCACCGAACATGCCCCCATGAGCCACCCGAATAGAGCGGGGGGCGATAACGTGCCTACGTGTACGTGACATACATAGACCAACTTTATAGATTTATTAATATTATAATAATGTAAATTACTAAAATGACCATGACGGCATACAAATATTACAAAAAAATCCACGATGCAAATACAAAAATATCCTTCCAAGCAACCTTTAATTTGTTGAAGTCAAAGAGCAAAAACAAAAATTTACTGTACATAAAAAGTACAAAAGACATAACAACTCTTCACTCAAAGGTCAATATTTTTAAGACCTAAAAGGCATAAATATTATTTCACTATACAAATAAGCATGTCAAGAGGCAAAAACTCTTGGACCAAAGGACAATTTTTTTTAGCCTTCGAGGGTAATATAATATTTTTACAGTACATAAAATATACAGAACGACAATCTTGCCCTTAATCAATTATCAAATGACATTTGGATCCTATAGAAAATACAGTTTTACCCCCAGTGACAAGGTAATTGGTAAAGAAATAAAAGGCAAAATAATAATTACACTAATTAAATCCACAATAAAACACATGCTACAGTAAAACACATGCTTTTGTAAAACACTAAACCTTTTAGTATTTTTTGTTAATTTGAGTTCAAAATCTAATGTCTTCCAAGATCATTATTTAACAAGAGTCTGCACCAAAGTTGTTAAAATCACGAGTTAACTCGTAAAATCTTACGATTTATGGGTCAACATGTATCTAATGTGCTAAATCGGATTAAAAACTCGAAACCAGTAAAATCAAATTTAAATCGTGCAAAATCAGTAAAATTGATAAACTCGATCCGATTTTACAAGTTTACTAAATTTATGATATGAACCAAGTCAGGTTCAAATTTGACCTTAAAATATCTCCTGACTAGTTTTGCGAGATTGAACATATCTTTCAAACCGTATATTGGATAAAACTGAAATTTTACAGGGAAATATTAGATATATAAACATATATGGAGGTACATTTTTAGGTCAAATAGAGTTAGAGAACATAATATTTCAGAGGGTTAAAGTTAGTAAACTAATATTGTCAAATATGTCAAATAAGACCTTCGTATACTGTTTGGGACATATCTAGAGCTACAGGTGGAATTTTATTTTGATTAAAGTTGGGATATAAATTAGACATCTAAAATTTTCCAACTATATATTGTAGGCCAATAATTCATCTAAATGAGAAAAAACTACATGTTTGAAATTAAGAGAAAATGACATGTTTGAAATCAAGATTCAAATCTGCCAAGAATATGAAAAAATTGAAGATTCATGCCACATGGAGGAATTTTAACATTAACACTTTTTTTATTATTTTATTTTATTTATTTAATTTTAAATAATGATTTTTAATTTGAATTTTTTCTAGCACATTACTAATTTAAACTCATTAGCTTGCAATCTAAAAAGGGTTTATCAAGACTTATTGTGATGGGAACAACTACATTGTCACTAGGTTTATGTGTGCTTCATACCTTTTAGTGATTACTCTATATTGAGAAATTTTATTCTAAGACCTTTTATTTTTTAATATCATTAATTTATTGATTCATACTATCTACTCTCTCATTTTATTTAGATCACTTATTGATTATAATATTGTTGATTTATTTTATCATATTTTAATGTAATTTAATTTCTTGACTAGAATTATCAATATATAATTAATTAAAAAATTATTTATGATTTTACAATTCAAGTTTATATTATATTTTTTATCTCGTGTAAAAAAAAATATTTTTGACAACCTTGGTCTAGACAAGAGAAGGGGTATGGGAAATTTCATGACTGGACTTTAGTCCTTGGGAGGCATGGAGCACCTCAAATTGATTCACCAAATTATTTATCTTTTTATTTAGTCCTTTTGTCCCGTGAATTCAGCACTTTGAAATTCAATAAATTTGTTCAATTTCACCCATTTCAATTTAGTTCAGAATTATTACAACTAGGCAATATATGCCAGGGGCACAAATAGCAGTCGGCAAAATGAACGAAATACATGTATATTGTTTGAAGATGGCAATTTACATGTGGCATTTCGCAAAGCAGAGATTAAAAAAAAAAATGTTGATGTTCTCACTGTAATGAGGAGCCAAAGCGAAGTCAGAAATCTCCTAACAATTCTTCAAGATGACCTACAGGTACAACTTCTGAAATCCTACCCAATGCCTCCTGAAGTGACTACATCATAATATTGTAAGAGAATCTTAGCCAAGCCAATGGAACCACAATAGCCTTTAACATGACAACTGCTGATCAAATACATTCATTAACACATGAGTAGCAAATATCCAGTAACTGAAGAAAGCATAAAATATTTACAAGCATAAGAGATGAGATTCCATTTATGAAGATGAGAGTTGAGACAAGTTTACTGTTAGGCTTAAGAGGGAGCCAAAGAAACAGAGTGGAGGAAGAAAATTAAAAAAGAAAAGAAAAGAAAACTTACGAAGCATCATCCCATCACTAGTTTAGGAAGACAAGTCAAAATGGTTTGTGTGAAGGTTTGTTGCCAAAAATTACTTCCCAAACAGAGGAAGAAAGCGGCTTGTTTTTGTCCAGAAAGTCTCTTACAGCTTTGTCATGAACATAGAATCCCTTTTGGCGCAATGTTCCAATAACAGTCCTGGCTTCTTCAACTCCCTTTTCCGTACACACGCCATCAACCAATCCAACAAATGTGCTAACACTAGGGGAGTGGCCAGCATCCAACATCTCGAAACAGAAATCGATAGCATCATCAAAGAATTAACATTTAGAGAGTCCTTGAATCAAGACACCATAGCTGAAAGCATTAGGAGTGATGCCATTGGACTGAATTTTCCTGAAAACCCTCTTGGCATCATCGAACTTGTGTGCTTTGCAAAAGCCATCGACGACAGCAGTGTAAATAACAACTTCAGGAATGGTGCCTTTCTCACGCATGGTGCCAAAGAGTTTCATGGCTTCTTGGACAAGGCCATCCTTGCAGAGGCCATCAAGCATGGCGACAGCATTAGGGACGAGTCCAGTTTCCTTCATTTTGTTGAAGATATCTTGAGCATCTTGTGGGGACTGGGAAGAGGAAGTGCTGCTTTCTTGTTCTTTTTTAGTAACAGCAGCAGTATCAGTAGAGGGAGGAGGATTACTATCCTTCTTCTTGTTGTTGTTGTGGTGGTGGCCAGGGCGGAGCTTGAATTTATCGAGAAAAGCATCATCAGAAACGTTATTAAAATCATCTGTTTGGGGCTGTGAGGTTGTTGGAGGCGGATGAGATGGTTGGGGACGGCGGGGATTGTTAGCGTTATAGTTAGGTTCTCCTCTTCCTCTTCCTCCTCCTCCTCCTCTTCCACCAACACCTCCTCTATTGCTATAGTTATTATTGAAGTTAGGTCTCTCGCCTCTTAAAGGCCTGTTTGGTATGGGATCCGGTGGTTTCTGATTCTGATTCTGGATCTGCGTCTTCCTTTCTTCTTCATCATTGAAATTGAAACTAGCAGCAGCAGCAGCAGCAGCAGCAGCAGCAGAAGTAGAAGTAGTAGCTCGTCCTTTAACAGAGCTGCTGAAACGGCGCAGTATTTGAAAAAGCGAGGTAAGCGAGAGAGAATGGAGCTTCAAGATCCGAAATTGAGATGATGATGCCATTGCCACTGCCCGGAGTGATTGACTGATTAAATCAGCATTTGATTTTGAAGAAAGAAAGGGAAAGGGGGGGGTTTAGTTTTAGGGTTTTTGAAAAATGAAAACAGATGACACAGGCAAACGGACATTTTCAAAATGAATAGGATAGAGAAAGAAACACCAAGGAGACGAGGCCAACATGGTCTTTTTGGTTAGAAACAATAAGGGCAATTGTGGTAAATAATGTCGGCTAGAACGGAATAGGATACAAATACAACAGAACAGTTACAGAAGAAGAAGAAGAAGAAGAAGAAGAAGATAAGGCAAGCGCAAAGTAGCAAACTGAGAGAGAGAGAGAGAGAGAGAGACGAGATGAATTGAATTATTATTTATTTATTTCATCATCCTTGCTTGTAATTATTCATATACAAGTTGAAGTTATTTACGGTGATGATTGCTCGTAATTGTTCATATGTAGTGCTGCGAGACCTATGCCAGCTTCCTTACAACCATCACAAGCGAATGGGATCTCAGTGTATTCTAGTTTTATCTTGTGATGTGGGTGGATGGGATGAGTGATTTCTTTGTAACTGATCTTCATGGATTTCTTTATTTAATCTCATGCCCTCTTCTTCATGTTTTCTGATAGGGAGTAACTTATGACAGTTTGTTTATATATAAAGCTAATTGATTAGTTACAAGGGTACAGGCTTCCTTCCTGTTTTCAACTTTAAAAAAGATGATAAAATTGATATCCAGATAGATCACAGGCTGATACTTTGCTTAAGTTTCACAAGTAGAGAACAAGTGAACAACTTGGGGTGTAGTTGATACAGCAAATTAAGCTGTTGATGAGGAGAGTTCAAATTAAAGAAAGAAAGAGAGAGTTAGGCTTTGGCTGGAAGCTGATGCCAAATAATGGCAAGGAAGGATCTTAAAAAGGGTATGGTTGTTTAATGCCTTTTCATATATTGTGGAAAGAAATGAATTTAACATTCTTGGCAGTGAAGTTGTTCAGGATCATTATGCGCATTTGCCAATATTAATAAATTCATAATATTTAATTAACCACGTTTGAATCAATGAAAAATTACTTGGTGATAAATATGGATTAAAAGATCTTAACAAATAAATCAATTTGATGAGAAATTCAGAAACGTGATGATTTAATTTAGGACCTCTTTCATATTAGTTGTTCTTATGCAAGAAATATATATATTTTTTAAATATGGTATTTCTAATTATATATATGTGTGTGTGGGCGGGCGCGCGCTTACTAAAAAAAGTAGTAATTAGTAACTAACTACTCCGTTGCAAATAATATTAAAATCCGTTGCTAAAACAATTTAGCAACGAAATCAGCAACAATAAATATCGGATGCAGATTTGTCGTTGTTGATTTTTAAATATTATAAAAGATAAATATAAAAATTTTAATTCATTATCTTAAGCATAAAAAAAATAATCCTTACCATGTTAGCTCGATATGATGCAAATTACACTGTTCCTCCAGAATGAGTGCTTATTTTGCCATCTGTTTTGGTTAATCGATTCCTCCTAGCAGATTCAGACCTCCTTTGGAATTCAGGGGTGGAACAAACATCTTTGATAATTTGATTCTAGTCGTTATTGTTTATCCAAGCAGGACCTTTATCAAGGCAATCTATAATATGTGTAATGTTTTCTTTTGACATGGCTTTCTTGCGAGCTCGTGTCAATTGTTGATTCAAAGCTATCTTAACCTTATCTTCCCAAATATTACGAACAATCGACTCATCTTTCTCAGGAAAGGAATATTTTTTCTACCAAATAATATATATACCAAGTAAAAAGAGTGCATAAAATTTCAAAGTATAGAAATGATTAATCATATTGTGTTATCTTGTTCAGAATTTGCAAGATGATGTAATAACTAAAGAAATTAAATGATATTAAAGAGTAAACAAGAAATAAGAACAAATTATAACACAAATCAGTCCCTGCTATTCAGTTGATAATTTATGATTACAAATAACAAGGCAATTACCAGCACACTTCTATAGCTATTCAGTTGATAATTTTCATAATGCTACATTAAAGTGATCAAAATTGAAAAGAATATGGCAATTAGTGCTGGTTCTTACCTTAAACTCTTTAAAGAGTTCATCCCTGCACATTGAATCTACTTTTTCCCAAGAGTGCCATGCTCCCTTAAAATTAGACCTCAAAATATCTTCGATTGCACGTCCACACGATGCGTTATTGAACCTGAAAATATATAATAACAAACTTTTATTAAACAAATAATTACATAATAATAAGTAATTTTTTTCAATCCTGAAAATATAACCTTAATAAGTTAGTTTTTAAAAGTTTCAACTTACTCTATTGTTCCATACAAACAAAGCTCTTTTTTTTCTTGTAATTGGATCTATTGGTGTGTCCAAACCCTTCCTTTTAACTCTTTAATCATAATTGTATGGAGAAAATGTTGAACCGTGGTTTGATGGAATGCCATCTTGATCCTCATCACATACACCTCTTTCATTACTACCAGCTCTTTCATCACATACACCTCTCTCATTACTACCGTCCCCCTCATCTTCATCTTTAATGTTCATACATCACCATCATCACCATCAATTCTCTCATAACTCCTATATGAGACTTCCCAACAACAATCAGAATAAATTTACAGTTAATTGATATATTATTCAGTCACCTCCAGGTTTCATTTTGGTCTTATAATTTCCATCCAAAAAGAAACTCAATATCAGATTTAATGAAAGAAAATCATTCAATTAATTTTTTTATACAAACTGTCATTGAATAAGAAAAGAAAAAAGACAGTCCTTTGCCCAAAAAATTTAATTAAATATAACCAGCATCATGTTCACATGAACCTTCAAAACTAGGATCTACAAGGAAAATAAATTTAAATATGCATTATCTTATCCCAATGAAAGGCAGAGTTCCAATTAATTCAAAAGATTAGGATAGACATGCCCAACAGACAAATTAAACATGATATAATGAAACAACCATTTAAAAATGGAGCAAAATAGACTTACCTAAGCCCCAAGAATCAATGGCCCAAGGTGGAGGTTTTCTTATTGCAACCCAATCAGATTTAGCCAACTCTATGGTTTATATTGTGATCCAATAAGCAATTCATATTACTGGAAAAATAAAAATAAAAACATAAACAGTATGTTAAACTCATCCAGCTATAACCATTGCTAGTCTTTAAAATAAATCCAAGTTAAACTATGAAAAACTAAAATAATATCAGCACTGGTAGCTCCTAAATCGACCATCCACCACCATAAAGAATTCTAAACTTGATTAATGCAGTTCTCAAAAAGTAATCAGAGTCTATCCTACTTGCAAAAAATGCATAAAAATAAAATAAAATAAAATAAAAATAATTTTCTAACATTAAATACTCAAAGGAATGCATACAAGCCCAAACTGGCGAAGGATCTCTTAAGGCATGAAAAATAAATTACACAAAAAAACTGCAAAGCTGACACTTGATTGAAGAAGTTAATTTTTACTTGAAGTGATACACAAGTTCATACCATGTAAAACCTTGGCCGACATGTGATCCATGGAGCAATATGAAAACATAACCCAAATGGTTCTCGTGAATATAAGACCCTCTGTAAAAAAGCCAATCAAAACAGCAGCTGTTATAAGATTCCATGTTTATAAACTGTGGATTCTAAATGATTTTTACCTTGAAACATCAAGCACAGAGATAAATTTAACAATGATTGGATCAAGAAAAAAATCAGTTCTTAGACAAAAAGATGTTGTTAGCTGTGACAGATAAAACGTATTCGGATAATTCATTATTAAAAATAGGTCGTCTAAGAACACTCGAAGCTTGAAGATCATGGTTTCTAAACTACATTAACAACACTCAATTCAACCAGCCACCTTACTCCTAAAGAACACCAGCATCAATGAGACTACTTGTTAAAAATTAAATTGGGGTTTTGATAAATTTTCAATTAAACATGCATAATTTCCATCAATCACTCTCTTACAGACACATGAATTACCAGCATTGATCTAATTGCCTAAAATGATTCAATTTATGAACCGTAACCCTAAAAATTAAATTGGGGGTTTTGATAAATTTTCAATTAAACATGCATAATTAGGTTATAGATCATGATAAAAATATTTCATAAACCTTATATTATCGAATTAATAGCCTAAAACCATTATTCAAAGTATCGATAAAAAAAAATTGTTACATGTGTTCTTGAGTTATAGGTGAGCGAGATGAATCTACACGACAAAACAACACCAGAGATTGAAAAAGTTAGGTTAAAACTTGTTAGTGTAAGTTAAATTACAATGGAGAAAAACATAAAACTTAAATTAATTACTTGATTTATTGAAGAAGAGAGTGCAAAACCCAACCCGTTTACAAAGAGAAGGGGTAAATCAGGATGTTCGATGGTGATAATGATGGGTATGGTGCAATGTTGCCATGGGTCTGTGTTTTTGATGGTTTACAGAGAAAGATTGAAACTGTTAAGATGAAGCAGAAGAAGATGAAGAAAAAAATTAGCGATGCTGAAGACGAATGAGAAGAAGATGAAAAGTTTGGGATAAAGAAAAATCAAATCGATGAAGAGATGGTGATTTTTCTACAGTTATGGATGTTATTAGGGATGAAAAAGACTGGAAGTTAATTAATTTTCAGCTGTCGGTTTTGTTCTCTCTGTTTACTTTTCTAAGGGTGTAGGGGGAGAGTACTGCAGGTGTTGAATTAGTAACGGCAGCAAAATTAAACGGTTGAGATTTTATCATATCAAAAGTAATCAACAGTCTATATAATTTTGGTTTTATATTAATATTTAAATAATTATTTTTTCAATTAGCAACAGATAATCCATTGCAAACTTTATGTTGCCTTTAGCAACGGATTTTTCGTTACTAAAGTCTGTTGCTAATATTAAAAAATAATATATGTGTAATCCGTTGTAAATCTATTACTGAATTTAGCAACAGAATTATCAATTGCTAAATTCATATGCTAATAGCCCCTGTTTTTAGTAGTGTGTGTGTGTTAAAAAAAGAATAAATAAAAACATATATATTCATAATAAAACTTTTTAAAAAAATTCATACCTTTTCTTATATATTTTTCTCAATACTTAAAATACAAGACACATAATATATTTATAGGAGAAGAAAATAAGAAAATTAAAGAATACTAGAAAACTCTAGTGTTATGGAAAATCAAGAGACTACACATTACGAAGTCTGTCATAACCCAATTATGGGTTATTCCCTAAAATTCAATTTTTTTCAAAATATCAAAAAAATAATACTAGACGCTGGCAACGAGGAGAAAACATGCCAGGGAATTAAGCTGTAATTTTTTGGAGGAAATTGAAGGCCTAATTGTACCCTATTATGCCCAAAAATGGAGAAAAAAATGTTAATTCAAGATCAAATTAAATGATTATTGGACTAATTTGCATAAAAATTAAGTTTAAGGACATAATTAAAATTTTAATAGGCCAATTTGATTTAATAATGGACCAAATTGAATTTTAATTATGTTTAAGAATTAATTTGGGTCCAATTGAAGGATTTAATTAAGTGCAAGGGCTTAATTATACTTTTAATGGGTCAAATTAATTTTATTTGGGGCTTAATTGGTAAAAAATTAAGTTTGGGACCTTAATTTAGGCTTAATTGAGAAAATTGGAATTTTAAGAGACCAAATTTAATTTTTCCAAGTTAATTGATTGAAATTAGGGGTCAAATTGCAAGAAAATTGAAGTTTTTGGGTCAATTAGGGGCTAAATTGACAAAATTCACAGCCAAGGACCATTCTGCAATAGGCAGCCAATTATGGGGGTTCAATTGACAAGATCAAGGATAAAATCGTAAGAAAATTGAAGTTTTATGGTCAATTATAGGTGTATGTAAATCAAATTTAAAGAGGGAGGACTGAAATGAACTTTGGCCAAATTCAGAATTTTGGTACTGTTCATCTTCTTCTTTAAATCTCTGTAATAACAGCTCAGGTTACCTCTTTGCAGGTGCATTTAATGCATCTACAATCCACCAAATTTAACCAAACTTGCACGAAAATGATCCTCTGCAGTTTCTCTACAGATCTATGTGAATAGTCCAGTCTGAATGACAACCTATTGGTGCTGGTGACGGTCTAAACATGTCAACTCAGGCAGTCTGCAGCTGCAGATTTGATAATTTAACAGTACACCATGTCTAATTTGAACCAACGGTTGAGATCCTTCTCATCTGAATCAAGGGATGAAAGTTTACCCCTATGTAAACGAGATTACCCTCTTCCACCTTTTATAAATAGAGGCTTCGTTGATGACCTGAGGGAGGAGAAAATTGGGTCCAAAAATCACAAAAAAACCAGCCTTCCCCCTGTTTCCATTTTCCTGCTTTCCCGTCAGCCTTCTGCAGCTCTTTCCACCTCTGCCACAGCTACCTTCTCTGGTGAGAATACCAATAAACCCAGACTATATACCACCATGAACACCAGCACCACCAAAGGAAGCCGACCAGCGACTAAACAGCCACCGTGACTCTCTCCTCTCTTCTCCTTCCAGCCTTCCTCTCCTCTCTGCGGATTTCCTTTTCTTCCTCTTCCAGCTGCAGCCACCACAATCGACTCAAGCCACCAGAACCTCCAGCCACTTCATGTCAGGCCAGTGACAGCAGCTTCTTTTCCTCTGCAAGGTTGCCTCCCACTTCACTCCGCCCGTCAACAACTTCTGCAATTGTTTGGTTGCATGCAGAACATCAACAATAACTGTTTACGTTTCTGCAGAAATAATTAACATGGGAGGTGGGCCGAACCTGATTCGGCCCAGACCATATGCATGGGCCGGGTTCGGCCCACCACAAAGAGAAAAAACTTCTGGGCCGAGGTTGGCCCCACCATTTCGGGCCGCCTTTTCCTTGGGTTGCGCCTGGCCCATTTATCTGGGCCGGCCCGGCCCACATGTTTTAATAATATTTAATTAATATATAATATAATATTATATATTTTTTAAAAAAAAATTCCAAAAAATTTTTCAAAAATCCTTTGAAAAATATTGTGATTTTCTCAAATATTTTTCTACCAATTTTGCATAATATCAGGTTATACATTTACACTGTAAAATACAAATCCGGTATTAAAATACCCGGTTTTTCTCCGAAATATTTCAAAAAAAATTAAATACATTCTCAAAAAGAAAAAATATTTTATTGCATACGGCTAAATCCTTAAATATTTCCAAACATATTTTCAAAAACAAAAAAAAATTGCATCTTTTTCATTTGTTTATAAAAAATCCAAAAATGGATATCATAATCAGTTTATGATTATCCATTACGATTTGGCCAACATGTCAAAAATCTTTTTCAAATATTTTTTTTTATGATCCAGATGTAGACTTTAATATTTGTGGGGTGTAAAATTACACGATAAAATACAACCTCAAGTATTAAAGATACAAGGTGTAAAAATACAATGCTAAAATTCAGATTTTAGAACGGTTAAGATTTAACCCGATAAAGTAGAGACTCTTTCATGAAGAGAGATCTGCCTTGAACCTTAGAAAAGACCAACGAATAGAAACTCAACTAAGAAAAAACAATCAAACAACAATGCAGTTTATCTTAGGTAGGGTGCACTGGGGGGGATGCGTCTTCCCCTTGCATAACCAGTCCCTTACTCAGACTCTCGCAGACCATAGGTTTCTAGTGACCATAATACTAGGTGGCGACTCCTAAATAGTAATCATAATTTTATGATTAAATCCAAAACCCTTCCCAACACACAACACCTCACACTAGGAGGCATGACAACGAGCCTCGGCTGTTGCCAGACGACATCGCCCCGCGACAAAGTCTAAGAGATTTTAATGTACATTCAATATATATAATTATAAATTTTATAATACTTCTTCTTGAATGACTATGTACTAAAAATGTGTCTCATTAAAACATTGCAAAGGAAAACCTAATAGGAAAAAAAAAACCTAAGAAAAGGAAAAAGAGTATAATATTCTTGTGTGATTTCTAAATACTTTAGGATCCAGTAAAAGGTTTTACATAGATACTTCAAGATCCATAATTTGCACCAACTTCACCTCAAAAATACATGTCTTATGACAAATTTTTAAGATGGTGCATTCCAATATTATGGATAAGGCTCTTGAAAGTTAAGGTCACTACCACAATCTTTAGATTTATCGACGGAATTTTTCGTCAGTATTTGCACTATCATTATGTTGGTAATTAATTTACCAACGAAATCATCGACGGAAATGCTTCGTTGATGAATCTTATGCCGATAATTTTTTGTCCGTCGGTAAGTCCGTTGGTAATAAAAAAAATATTATTACCGATGGATTTACTAACGGAAAAGGCGAGCAAAAAAAAATTACCCGCCTCATTACCTCGGTATTTCCCTCAGCAAAATACTGTATGTAATTTTGTCGGTAATTATTTAAAAATATTCAAAAAAAATCTATTTTACAAAACTATAAAATAATTAAATTAATATAAATCAACACACTATAATACTCAAAATGCTTGGAAAAAAGAAGAATAAAATCAACTCAAACAAATTTGCAACAAATAAATTCAACTAAAAAAATTGATATGAAAAAAATTTAAAAATCCTATAAATAAATCATCTAAAAATTGATTTCATATGAAAAAAAATCCTACAACAACATTCATACAATAATTAAGGACAAAAAAAATTAAAAATAAAATAAGATACAAATATAGTGGAAAAAACACGAAAAAAAAAGAAAAAAGAAATCTTACCTTAATGTAGTTGCAAGTGAAGCTAAGAAGAGAGAAAAATAAAATTCATAAAGTATACTAATTAAAAAAAATTGAGAAGAAAAAAGAAGAAAGGAGAAGAAGACATACTTGAGCATGAAGGAGAAGAGAAGGAGTTGAGGAGAGAAGAGAAGAAAAAAAATGGATATTGATGTTTTTTATATATGGGGGAAAAGAAGAAGAAAGGAGACGAGTCTGTTGTAAAATTAGGGATTCTAGGCTTTTTATTAGAACGTTTTACTGATGGTTTTACCGACAGATAATTAAATATTAATATTTTTAATCATTCCGTTGGTAAAATCATCACGTCATTATTTTTTTATTTGTTTCCCACTGTAATTTTCTCGGTATATACCGAGGGAATATTGTCGTCGGTAAAATCCATCAGTATATTTCCGATATAAATATTCCTTCGGTATTTCCGTTTGTATTTATCAATTTTCTGATAGTGAGTTGTTAAAGACTTTATAAATAATTCTGTTAAATTATCATTTGACCTTATTTGCTTGATATCAATTTTTCCTTTCTGTTGAAGCTTATGAGTATAAAAGAACTTTGGTAAGATATGCTTTGTTTTATCTCCTTTAATGTAGCCTCCTCTAATTTGAGTGATACAGAAAACATTATCTTCAAATAATATTATGGGACTCTTTTTAATGGTTAATAATCCATATCTTTTTTTATGTACTGGATAATTGATCTTAGCCATACACATTCTTGACTTGCTTCATGGATTGCAATAATTTCTGAATGATTTGATGAAGTAGCCACTAATGTTTATTTGATAGATCTCTAAGAAATTACAATACCTCCATATGTAAACAGATAACTTGTTTGTGATCTCTCTTTGTGGGGGATCAGATTGATAACCTGAATTTGCATATTCAATCAATTATAAATTTGATCTATTATAAAATAACCTCATTTTAGTTGTTTTACGGAGATAGTGAAGTATATGTTTAACCATATTCCAATGTTTTTTTTTATGGGAGTGGAACTATATTTTGCTAATAAATTGAATGCAAAAACTATATTTGGTTTTGTATAATTTGTAAAATACATGAGTGCTCCAATAACACTAAAATATGGTACTTCTTTATCAAGAATCTCTTCTAACGGTCATAAAGGATCTTTATTCACATCAAGTGATCGAATAACCATAAGTGTACTTAAAGGATGAACATTGTCCATGTAAAAGTGCTTCAAGATCTTTTTTGTATATGTCGATTGATGGATAAATTTTCCAATTGAAATACCATCAATTTGTAATCCAAGACAAAATTTTGTTTTTTCAAGATCTTTTTATCTCAAATTCATCTTTCAGATATGTTGCAGTTTTTGTGAGCTCTTCATAAGTACCAATAAGATATAAATCATCAACTTATACTATAACAATAACAAATCTAGATATGGTTTTCTTAATAAAAATACATGGGAAAATCTCATTATTCTCAAACTCTTTTTCTAGAAGGTATTCATTAAGATGATTATATCACATTCGACCAGATTACTTTAACCCATATAAAGATTTTTATAGTTTAATAGAATAAACACTTCTTGGTTTATCATAAAAGGCTTCAGGCATTTTGAATCATTTAGGGATTTTCATATGGATATCTTTATCTAATGATCCATATAGATATGTTGTAACTATATCCATTAAACGTATATCTAGAGTTTATGACACTACTAAACCAATCAGAAATCTAAAAGCGATTGCATCCAAAACTGGAGAATAAGTTTTCTTATAATCAATGCTAGGTCTTTGTGAGAAACCTTGTACAACAAATCGTGCCTTGTATCATACCTCTTAAAATTACTTTCTTTATATTGTTGTTACAGAACAAAATTTAAGGCATGAAAAATAGAGGATGTTTTCTCTAACATTTGTTCTCTTGTGGTATTTTCACTACATAATTTCATCTGTGATGTAATTTTAAAAAGAGCAGAATTATATTCACTAACTGATTTAAAATCTTGCAACTTCAGGTGCAGCCAATCATAACGAGCTTGGAGGGTAAGATAAATTTTTGGTGGTCATATCTTTCCTTTATATTTTTCCATATAACAAGAGGATCTTTTGTTGTGAGATATTCAACTTTTAATTCTTTATAGAGATGGTGGCGAATGAAAATCATTGATTTTGCACAATCTTGCAAGGATGCGTTATTTTCTTCTTTGATGATCTCTCTAAGATTCATAGTTTTCAGATAAATCTTAACGTCAAGGATTCACAACAAAAAGTTGTTATCAGATATATCAAGAGCAGTAAATTCAAGTGTCACTAGATTCGATATTATCTATATAAAAAAACAACTTATTAAATAAAATCATGAATATAAAAGAAAAAAATCAGTCTTTAAAGACTGTTATTCAGTTCTTTAGAAATATTAGTTCTTCAAGAATTATATTTAATTTATTTAATTCTTCAGAAACTTACAATAATAGTTGTTCAAGAACTTTAAATCTTAATAAATAAAAAGGAAAGAAAATTTATCAAAATAAGTTACAGAGCCAAATATATTCCATAAAATATGAACAATAATGAAAAAAGAAAAAAATATTAAAATTGATACAAGCCATATAAAATAAGAGTTCGTGTGTGTCAAGATTTCTATATAAATTAAATAGAGTAATAGTACTAATAACATGTTAAAAAATTAAGAACAAGTAGGAATATGCATATTTAGAAGAAAACTTAAAACAAAAGTTTATTTATTTTTTTTATATATTTTTCTTAATATTTATAATACAAGATATTTATAATACAAGACAAATAATTTATTTATAAGGGGAAGAAACTATAAACATTAAAAGATATTAAAAAAATTAAATGTTATGAAAAATCTAAACTAAATTAAGAGATTCAAAATATATATATCTTTTTCATTGTTTGCCATACAGTACTTGAATGGAAAGAAAAAGAAAAGAAGGTTGTCGAAGGTTTGAGGAGAACCCGTAGATTATATTCCAAGGAAAAGTGTACTGAGGGCCCAACCCCGAGCCTTAGCACTTTTAATTTCATTTCATGAGAGAAATTAAAAGGAGGAGGAGGAGGAGGACTGCTACGTAGACAGGATTTCTCCATGACACTTGAATTTCTTTTCCTCTTTTTTTGCCCTTTTGACCGTTGAATTGATTGCCTCCTCAAGACAAAGATATCAAAAGAAAATTAAACAATCGCCAATAGCAAGACAGGCGAGATCC